>Ga0208545_1001571_pt1 | contig 10061 bp, 10 predicted proteins | sample DEB08_DNA_12_FD_185498 | JGI IMG/M metagenome (GOLD analysis project Ga0208545, IMG submission 185498) | Aqueous microbial communities from the Delaware River and Bay under freshwater to marine salinity gradient to study organic matter... | ecosystem: Environmental > Aquatic > Marine > Coastal ... | reverse complement strand
AGCGTCATTCTTAGTCCTAAGGAATATCGACGAATCGCTAAAGTTACTAGTGCTGCTCTGATAAACGATAATATCGTTAAAGGTGGTATTAGGGACCGGGTTATCCCAGGTCAACCGCACGAAATGCCCATCAACCACTGAGTCCAAGTTTGTTGGCGCAGGAACCCCTGAGAATCCATCTGTGATAGATCCGTCAGACGAAATTGTCGAGTAATTCCCAGCAGGCATGTCTGTATAGTTTGCCTCGGTGTCTTTTAGCATGGTTAGCGTGACTGCGCCTTCTGCCGAGAAGTTAAATCCGAGGATGACAAAAGGTGTTTGATTGAAGCTTATTGAGTCTTGATCAGACCCAGCAAACTTATCAAGCGTGATCTTTACCCGGTCTCCAACTGTGTAACGTAGAGCTTTTAGATTGCAGGGGAACTCGATTAACAATTGGTCGTTAGACCTGTTAATCATTTGATAGGTCAACCGCTGACACATGTATACGTCATTGGTCATAGGAAGCTCTACTTCCTTATAGAGGACCTCTCCTGCGTCCCTGGTCGCTATGTCTGTCAACTGAACTTCTGGGAATGCGACCTTCTTATGCAGATCTTCTGGGTTAAAGTGAGTACCCTTGATCGTGTTGAATCTGTCATCCCGGGTGTTGGCCACGGTGATATTAATCGGGCCATTTAAATCGTTATCAGTAAGAATTGCGTCTGACTCTGGCTCTATATACTGACCGGCCTGCATTACATACTTGCCGCTAGAGTAGACAAGCGATCCGTTCATAGAGCTCAGGATCTTGTTTATGTTCTGAGAGTGACTATCGGTCCCGTACAGGACGCCGTTACAGGTGAATCTCTTCTGAGTCTGCGAGTTTGGGATAGATACTAATGCATCTGAATAATCCGCTGAAGAGTGGACAGAGGCCCAATCTATTGCGGAGGACGGAACACCCATTCCAAACTGATCATCGATAACGTAGTTAGCCAAGCACAGGGCTGGGTTGTCTGACCATTGCCAGGTAGTGCTGTCTGAAAGCCTATGTGTAGAGACTCCTAGGCTTGAATCATACTCAGGCGACGTGCTGTCTTTGCGCGGGTCGTATATCGCCATGCCCTTAACCAGGGCCTTTATGTCTTGCGGGTTATACTTGTTCCAGATCTCTGCGATCTTTTCGTTGTCAGGGAATGAGAACTTAGTGGCAATGTAGGTAAGACCCTGGCCTTCATGATCGCTGGTCCATTTAAAGAACTCATTAGCTACAGGCTGGCTAACTGCCGTTTGACCGCCAGTGTACTTGTAGACTGTGACCAAGGTGGTCGAGTCTATCGGCTTGAAGATAGTGGTAGTGCCGTTTACAGCGCCACCCAGAGCGTTGCCGCTGTTTATATCAGCGTTAGGGATGATTATGTTGTCTAAGTAAATGTCTGTGATTGCTTCTGACTTATCACCCGTCAAAGCAATTACATGCCACAAGTCCTGGTTGCCTGTACCGCCAACTCCCATAAACGCTACAGGACCTGATATCAAAGACTCACCGTAAACTCGCTTAACTGGAGCAGTTGTCGATCTTACGGTTTTTTGCCTAGCATAATTAGAGTCTGGCCTTGGAATTGACATTTCCATAAGCTTTGACATACCAACAACGCCAGCAGTTATCGCGAGCGCGCCGGTGACAAAATACGTCGTTCCGCTAATGCCAAAAACCACTTCTATCATTGGCAAGGCAGTCATGACCAGATTGCCCACAAACATTATTGCTGTAATTATTGCATTCGGCATTTATTCCATCCGCATATTAGGTTTTCTTTGTCTATTTGGATGATACCGTTCTTACAAAGGCACAGTATCTTGTCACCAAGCTTTATGCCCATCAAATCACCAGTAGACATTCTTACTAGGCATGGATCTCCGTCGCTTAACGTCTTGCTTGGAGGCCCTAAAACACTCGACACCGTATGCTTCAGGCTTCCATTGCCTTCTATTATTTTATAGGCTGCAGCCTCGTCTTGATAGTTAAAAGACTCTAAATAATCTACGCCGGTTAATTCTTTTACCACAAACCCTGCCCACTGGCAGCAATCAGCATCGCCGTAGTCAAACCGTCTTTTCTTCCACTTGTTGGCAGCTCTTAATACGTCTAATTTCGAAGCCATCTTAATGCCTATAGTTTCCTGGTCCCCTCGGCTGGGCAAGATCTATATCGCCAGACGTTATTGTGCTGCCTTTCCCTTTCCAGTTGACCTTCACCCCTTCTACAAACGCCAGAAGGTTAAAGAACTTATCTCCGCTGTATCTGGATTGCTGCCAGGTATTAGTGAACATTAGGTTTCGGCTTCTTTGCAGCAAGGACAATTGCGACTCGCAAGTCATGGTTATCATGTCGCCCTGGTCTGACCCAACGCTTACAGCCATCTGGTCCATATGACCAGCCCATAACGCCACAGGATTCTGCGTGTTTGCTGGATTTGGCTCCTGAACAAACGCATCATCCTCATCCAATACGCCGAGATATATTGTCACCGGGCGCATATAGTAGTTTTCTTCTAGCGCCTGCTCGGCCAGCGTCGCATCAAGTAAGGACAAGGTCAGGGTTATAGAATAAGGCGAAACGTCTGTCCCCTCCTCTACGGCAGATATTGTCGCCAGGTCACCTAAGCCCTGCCAGGTCTGCCCGTCGAAAGTATATTCTCCGATTCCGTTATGTACATATAACGTCTGACTAGAAAACTCTAGCTTGGCGAATGACAGCAGCCTTACATGCCCTGCAGCAAGCGCATCTGCTACGGCTGGTGAGAACCCTCTGCTCATGCTAAAACGTCCTCCATAGCTTCTATAGTGATGCTACTAATACCTCCGACATCATTGCTCCATGACGGATTGTTTCCCAGAATGAATACACCCAGAACAGGGGGTACAACATCAGCGTTTGTGAACGGTGCGCTCGCAGCTGTTGTGTTCCTAATCGGTGGCGCTATATTGACCGTTACATTTCCACTTGAGTCAGTGTTGTAGCTATCTGTCTCTGTCTGAGTGCCAGCATCCCAGTCGCTGACAACCATATGAAGCTCATTGCCGATCCTTAGATAGTCACCTGATTTCATGTAGCCTTGTGCGCTGGCAGGGCCGCCTGTCAATGACACTTCTGTACCTGACTGACTTGCTGCAGCGACTAAAGTAGAGTCAGCTCCTGCGCCTCGTCTAGAGTAAGCAAAGTCTCTCAACAACATCCTATGCTCTTGCCCGTTGAGGCGGCTTAGAAACGCTTGCAGAGTCGCCTTTGTAACGCCCGACACATTGTTGTACTGCATAGTACACTTCCAGAGAGAGCCCTTACGGGATGCTGTCTGCACAGCATTAGTCAAAGGCGACCGGAACACCCTGGTGTTGGTGACTAGCTCCCAGGTGCTAGATGTTGGGTTTATGTTAGGGAATATAAACTGGGTCATACTAGCCTTCCTCTACCAGCCAGGTCCCTGACCGTTTGTATGGTTGTTCTGCTTGTTTTCTCCATAGCCGTGCGGATCTTCTGGTCTACTTCTGGGCCTGCCCCGGTAGCGTCTACATTGTTTATGATTGTAATCCCTGAGCCGCCACCATTATGCATGTCAGTGATTTTTTCATTGGGATGTAGCATCGCCATAAAACCGCCCTTTCCGTCCATGCCTCCCGATCTAGCGCCGCGGCCGGTAAAACCACCTCCTTCAAACGAAGCAACTGTCTGAGCCATAATCATAGCGGCACTCGCGTAACCCATTCCTCTGATAAATTTAGAGAACGCAATATTTCCAGGAGGCGGTAAGAACGCCAGCGCGTTAGCCGCTGCAACCTCTGCCGAAACAATTGCCTGGCTTGCTGCATATGCTTTATATGCGACAAACGCTGCCTTTTGAATAGCCGTTCCTTCCTTGAAGCCAGAAGCCATTAGTTGCAGGCCGTTCTGTATAACCGCATGACCAGCTTCCGCTATCTTCTGTTTCTTTTCCTGCTCTTCTTCAGCGATTCTCATTCTCTGTAGTGCAGAATCTCGCTCAATCATAGTAATCATGTCTTCGCGGGTACGCGTGGCATCGAAGAATGACTCGTCTAATCCTTTGACAAAAGTTAGCCTTTGATTCTCCTGCTGAGATATAAGCTCAAGTTCAGACAAGAATCCTGTCCTCATGCTCTCTAGCTTCTTCTCTGTTTTCTTTCTTTCTGAATTGGCAGCGTTGGTATCTTTAATCTCGGCAGAAACACCAGTCTGCAGCTGACGCTCTCTTTCCCTCCTAGCCTTTTCCGCCTCTCTCTCATCTTTTATCCTAGCTTTGGTTAATGCGTCTACAGCATCGCCTTGCATACGAACCAACTCTATGGCCCTTAACCTTTCAAGCGCCTGCCTCTTTTGCTCACTAGTAAGCTCTTTATTGCCTTTTATTTGCCGAGCCAGTTGCTGCACGGGACTTAATTTAAGTGTCTTGTCATTAAGCTTTTCTATTCGCTCTATAAGTTTGTCAAACTCCGTTACAGATTCTGCTACAGCACCAGGCAATCCTGCGCTGTTAAAATCACCGACTTCTTTGGTCAGTATTGCCAGCTCTCCATGAGCTCGAAAAAACTTGGTTACTAAATCAAGGAATCCATCGTTAACATCTTCTAACCTCTCAGGCATCATTGTGTTCAATAACGCCGCAAACTTCTCGTTGTCCTTGTCGAGCTCTGTGCCCGCCATCTTGGCCGCTCTTTCCAATAATACAAATTCAGTCGTAGTTAAGCCTAAACTTTCAGCGGCGTCTGCTAGCCCCTCTGTTCCGCCTCCAACCTCGAATTGAAATCGTATAGACTCTATATCAGAAGCAACGCCCTGGATTTGCTGCCTATAGCCCTTCATGTCCTTTAAAGCGGAAATGCCAGCCATCATCCGCAAATTTTCTGCAGCTGTCTCTGAAACTTGACCAAGCTCCTTTAGCTTTCCTGCGTATTCGATAACCCCAGTCTTAGCGTCCGTTTCAAACAGGGAGCTTAAAGATCCAACTGTATTTTCTAGATTACTCGTAGCTGACTCAGACTTTAGCAACTGTGGAATAAATGCCCCCGCCAAAGCACCAGCAACTGCACCAACGGCACCTAAGATGGCGCCCGTAGGGCCGAATAGAGATGCTACCTGGGCCCCCTGTTGGGTTAGGACCATGAGCGGACTCTGGCCCATCTGTAGCTGGACTGCCACATCCTGTACCTGATGACCAAGCTGACCGAATCCGCCACGCATCATCCGCAGAGAGCCGTTTAGCTTTTGGCTCTCTTGGTTGGTTTTCTTGATGTTGTTTTGGACGCTTTTAAACGCCGAACCTGTATTGTCCGTCGCTGTAGCTGTAAAGACGTTTACGTTACCTGACATTTTTGGTAGCTTCCTTTAACTTGTCTGCCTTTAGTTTAAGGAACGTAAACCAAGTTTGAAACTCCGACACCGTCATTCGTAATACTACGTCTAACGGTTGGCCAAGGTGGTCTGCCAGTTCGTACATCATGTACAGGTCGGTGACCTCTCCTTGACCATCTAGGAGTTTTTTTCGCGTTCCTCTTCGCTATCCGCTGCTAGCTTTAGCACAAAGTTTGCGACAGACGATAGAACATCTGGGTCAACATTATTACGAAGCTTTGGCTTGTCGCTGATATCGAACAAGGGCTCGCCTTTCTCATCGACGGCACCATAGATCACGGCGTAAACCATGTAATCCGTGGTATCGTCTTTAGATCTAGCAAGCCACTTGGCCTTATCTGACAAAGACAAATTCTTAGCGAATATTGTGACATCCCAAGCTGGGACCTCCATTGATCGCACCTCCTGATTGCTAAAATGAGCAACCGCCGCGTCAATTAAGGAGCCCATTATGCAGTGCCAGGTGTTAGTGCGCCAATACCAGTAAGGTTAAAGCTAGCTTCTACTAGACCATCAGCTGCAGCACTCTTGCTTACAGATGCGACAATAGCCAATCCGTCCCACTTAGTATTGCCTGACGTTACGCCGTAAGGATATAGCTCGACCTGAACCGTGCCGCCTTCTACGAAATCGTCTTGAGCTGGGTCTTCGTTGTCCCAGATGCAATTCAAAGTAGTTGACCAGCTTTTAGTGGTCAGCTTCTGTGAAGTCCAAGCGTCACCCAAAACAGTATCGTCTGCTAGGTTTGCAGTGGTTTCCAAAGACCAATCTTTTACCTCAGCAACAGCTACGGGAGTACCCGATCCGTCTGTTGATGTGACAGCTTTTATACTGCCTGTATGTCCAGCATGTGTAGCCATTTCGAGCTCCTAAAATAAAAACTATTTTAACCTAAAAACACCATTATTATAGCGTTGTTTCCGGGTCATTTTCACTAGTGTGATAGATAACATCCACAGCCATTCTTGCGAAAGCCAGGGGTTGATCCCCTTCGCCAGCAAAATCCGCTTCAAACCTGGTTATCTGCAGGTCCTTGGCGTGACCGTCTAAGGTTAAGTCTGCGTACAAAGCATCCTCAATCTCTAACGATATCTGATCAAGCTGATCGTCGTAATTAGACGTTCCCTTGACATAAATCTCTACCACCACCGACAAGACTCTTTGCTGAAGTCTAGAGGCGCCGATTGTCGCGTAATCAATCTGCTCGCTCAGAGTGTAAACAGCAAGCCCGGGCAACTTAGCCTCAGCCAGGGGATAAACTCTTGATCTGTAGACTCTAGATCCTGTGGTAGCCAGGCCCGTTAGATCAGTTACTATCCTGTCTCTTATCGTCTTTCTTGCGTGAGCCATTATTGCTTCTCTAAGGCCAAGTCTGTCAGCCCTGTGCCGTCATTCATGACGACTCTTACAATGTAATTAACTCCGCTTATAACGACAGAGTCCCCCTCTGCAGCGTTAGCCACGTCAGACGTTTTAACCGCCAAACGAGGCTGCTCTACTGCAAATGCCACCTCACCGCCTGTATCTACTGCCTGGTATTCCTTGTCGAATATCCCGGTAATAGTAGATGCCGATCCACCAGACGGTGTGTATGTTACTGACTCACCAAAGTCAGCGAGCATAATCGCTCGTTCGACATCCGTTTCTACAGCCATTATTCAGCCTCTTTTTGCTCTACCGGCTCTACTGGCTCTACAGTCTCTACAGGCGTTTCTTCTTTCGCCTTTCTTTTGGTGGGCTTGTCGCCTGACAAACCAACGCTACGATTTTGCGCCTTCTTAGGCTCTTGCTTAACCTCTGCAATGCGACCAATCGCTATAAGCTGATTGACCTCATAATCTTCTAATTCAACAATGTCTCCAGTTTGGTGACCATTGCCTTTAATTACACAGCCTTTGATTACTTCGTACTTCTTCATCTTAGCTCCAAGAGGATCGGGGCCCGATTGGGCCCCTTTCCATTTGCTTGTATTAAGCGTCACTATTAAGCGCCGTCATTACCGTATGCGAAACTAACAGCGTGACGGATTGCAATATCCATCATCGCCAATGCTACGATTCTTACACCGCCTGAAGTTGACAAGCTGTACGGATCGACCTTGATATCGACTCCACCAAAGAAGCCAACCAAGCAATCACTGAAGTTCCCATAGTAGAGATTTCCAGAAGTAGCCTGATTAGATACGATGGCACGGTAGCCGTTAATCGTCCCGCCAGGTTCAGCAACAAACTGAGCAGTGCCAGATGCCTTCTCAGTGGTCTTCAACGCGCCGTACATACTTGCAGGCAAGATGTAAGCGAGGTTACCAGAGAGGGCATTGTCTTCTGCTACAGCAGTTTCCAAAGTTACTACTTCTGCGAAGGTGGGGTTAGCAGCCGCGAAGTTAGTTACCTGGTTAACACCAGAAGTGTTCAAGATACCCGTGGGCTGACCTGATGAACCAGAGCCTTCCAATGCAGACAAGTCAATCGCCAAAGCGATGGCTTGTGCAAGGTCGTCACGGATCAAGTTCTCAACATCCATTGAGCTCTGAACCATTAATTGGCGTGTTGCATCCGTAAATGCGCCAAGGGTGCGTGGAACCATTTGGATGTTGCCAACGGTCATTTCTGACTCGGCAGCAGCAGCACCTTCAGTTCCAATCCAGCCAGCAGCAGCTGAGGTCAACTTCTTGGGAATGCGAACGTCGCCAGACAATCCATTGAGGACTCGAGCACCAGCACTCATTACTGAGCTAGCGTTTCGGAGTACGTCAATGAAGTCACCACCACGGTAGTCTTCACCAAACAAGTCAGCATCGTCAGCTGAGTTCAGGTCACGCTTCCAGTTCCGCAGAACGTCAGTAGGTAACATGATGCCTTCGGCTTCACGGCCATACTGCTCTGATGCGGCTCGAGAGCACTCAAACTCAAATGCAGCTTCTTCTTGTGACCGACGATCATGCGGGTTAGCCAATGCACGTACAGCGCGCAGGATAGAGAATCGCTTCGCTTCCTTCTTGCTTAACCCAATGTCGTTAGACTCAAGAGCCTGAGTTGAACCGATTTTGTCTAAAAGCGCGCCTCGGAAGTCTTCAATAGAAGCTCCAGATGCGATTGCTTCGCGAGCTAAATCAGCTTTGTTATGTCGAGCGCCGAGCTCAACGATTTGTGCAGCGTTCTTCTGAGCAGCCTGTCGGGCCTCCGCTGCAACTGCTTCAACGTCAATTTTAACGTCTTCCATAGTTATTACCTCTATTTTTCGAGTTTCAGTTGTGGCGGTCTCTTCTTCGCTGCTTTCCACTGTCACGCTTTCGGCAATCTCCGTTGAAACCTGTGCAGATCTTCCAATACCAATCTCACTCATGTCTGCCGGGATGCTAACAATACTAGCCTCTAACGGTTTCCACTTACGAGCGACATAAGTCTTGTCGTCCTTGCGTTCTAGACGTTCTATTTGGTATCCCACCGAGATATTCGATCTGATACCGTCTTTTACGTCCTCATATACCGATGAGGCAAGTTCACTTCGTCCAAAGCGAACCTTAGCCCGGAGTCGCCGGGTATCTTCATCAAGGTATACATCTTCTATGACCCCTACAACTTGCTTGGGGTCATGATCTAGCAAAAGGTTAGCCCTTCCGCTAGCCAGGAAGCTCAAATCAACGGCCTCCTTGCTATGCTCTAACACCTCATTGCCAAAACTGCGCTCAACGGCAGTTTCTGATGAGATGGACATTTTTACTGTTCTCTTATCGTCATCAAGAGCTCTAGCGTCCAGAAAGTGACTGCGCTGCACAACTTCAGGATCATTGCTTCTTTCCTGGTCTTCGCTAGCTTCCTGCACCTCAGCCCGTTCTTCTGGCTGGTCTGACTCACTATCGACATCATTCTTGGCGAACTCTATCACGTAAGTCTCTTCTGTCTCTTCGACGCTCACTACATGGCGTTCCATATGAGTATCCTCTATGGTGTTTTCCGATTTGTATGATTCTAATTCATAATCAGCATTATTCAAGTCAATGTTTTCGCTTCGATCTTTGTCGATCCTGGCAACAATTGACTTCGACCAGGTAAAGCCTCCACTGCCACCCCATAAATCCCAAGCAATCCTAAAAGCAGTAGGACCTCCATCTGATTCTTTTGCGGCATAGTGTTTGGCCTTATTGTTACTGTGGCGAGAGAAAAACGAATACATTCTCTTCACTGTTGTGTCAGATAACTCTTTGCCGTTCATTATGTCGCGAGCTCGAGCGACACCAACGGCAGTGCCGCCTCTCTTGTACTCTCTTCGCCACTCAAGAGCTCGCTTGGCAGCCGTCTTCATGCCCTGCGTTGGCTTATAACTACTCATCGTCTTCTATGACTTCTACAGCCGCTTTCTTTGCCACGCCAAACGGCTCTAGCGCGTACTTAATACCAAATTGTTCCGCAAGCTGCCGGTCCCTGGCGATCTGAGCCAATAACTCTTCCGTATCCATGCCGTACTGCGCTGCGACGTGAGAAAGGCTCATAACGCCATTCTGAACGCCGGCGATAGCTGCATTCATCTCCTTTAAAGGGTCAACCCAGCTAAAACCTCTGCCCTTGAAATCGACAGTGTCAGCAAAGCGATCATACTGCTTGACAGGTATGTTGAATGTCTCCATCTCCATAGCACTTGCCAACCATGC
>Ga0208545_1001566_pt1 | contig 10068 bp, 8 predicted proteins | sample DEB08_DNA_12_FD_185498 | JGI IMG/M metagenome (GOLD analysis project Ga0208545, IMG submission 185498) | Aqueous microbial communities from the Delaware River and Bay under freshwater to marine salinity gradient to study organic matter... | ecosystem: Environmental > Aquatic > Marine > Coastal ... | reverse complement strand
ATCTGACACCTTAAATAAATTTATTCTTCTTCTTCAACCTAGCATTGGATTTAAAAATGTACCTCTAATTTGGTATGAAATGATGGATGTAAGTAAAATAGTTGGTTTTATTTTACCTGACTGGATTGCAGATGCTATGCCAGGAGCATATCCAATTCATAATGCTGACGGAACTGTTACACCAAACTTTAAAAGTAAAGTTTTAAGTGTCGTTACAGGTGAGTTTAAACTGTTTAAAATACCAGTACCCATGGGTCATATCTGGGATTCTTTTTTAAGAGTTCTTTTAGGATTAGTACTTGGAATAATTTTTGGTGTACCTCTAGGATTGTTTATGGGTTTAAATAGATTTGCTAAAGGATTTTTTGATCCATTAATTGAATTATATAGACCTGTACCCCCACTAGCTTGGGCTCCTCTTGTTATTACTGTATTTGGAATTGATAATGTTGGAAAAGTTTTCTTATTATTTATGGTTTCATTTTCAATTATGATCATTTCAGCAAGAGCTGGAGCAGCTGGTACACAATTATCTAAAATTCATGCTTCACATTCGCTGGGTGCATCTAAATGGCAAATATTAAGACATGTAATATTTCCAAACTCTTTACCTGAAATTTTAACAGGGGTTAGGGTTGCTGTTGGAATGTGTTGGGGTACTTTGGTTGCAGCTGAGTTTTTAGCAGGTACTACAGGTATCGGATTTGTTGAAAACGTTGCTAAAAAATACTTCCAATACGAGGTTATCTGGATCACTATTTTTGTTATGGGAATGCTAGGTCTATTATTTGATGTTGCGTTGAGAAAAATAATTGACAAAACAATTCCATGGCATGGTAAAGGTTAATCAACCTTTTATTAAATTATGAATTCTTCTAAGTTAAAAACAATTATAAAAAATATCTTTATTAAATATAACCTAAGTAAAGATCACGCTTCTATCTCAGCTGATGCATTGATTAATGCTGAACTAGTTGGTGCATATGGCCATGGATTATCAAGACTGAAAATGTATTGTGATCGAATTTCTAAAAAAGTTATTAATCCAAAAGCAAAAATAAAAGTTAAAAAAATTTCTCAATCCATTGCGCATGTTGACGGTAACAATAGTATTGGTTTTGTTGCAGCAGATATTGCTATTAAAACCGCCATAAGTAATGCTAAAAAAACTGGAATTGGTTTAGTTGCAGTTAAGAATAGCGGTCATTATGGTTTGTCTGGTTATTATGCAGAGCAAGCTGTTAAAAAAGGTTTAATGGTTATGGTGTTTACTAACGCTCCTCCTGCTGTTGCGCCTCATGGAGCTTTAAAAAGTTTATTTGGAACAAACCCTATTTGCTTTGGAACACCCACAGGATCAAAAGTTCCTTTTATCTTAGATACTTCGATATCAATGATTAATAGAGGAAAAATTAGAGTTGCAGCAAGAGAAGGAACTAAAATTCCAGAAGGTGTTGCTTTAGATAAATTTGGTAAACCCACAATAGATGCTAAAAAAGCTTTAGAAGGTGTTCAATTACCTATAGCTGGTTTTAGAGGTTCTGGATTAGCTTGGATGGTTGATATTTTAAGTGGTGTATTAACTGGTGGTAATCATGCGGGTAGAGTTAAAGATCCATTTACTGACTTTAGTGGCCCACAAAATATTGGTCATTTATTTTTTGTATTAAAGCCCAATTTATTTGTCGGTAATTCTTTTAATAAGAGAATAAAAGATAATATCAAAACTATAAAAAAATTACCCAAGATAAAAGGTGTTAAAGAAATACTTTATCCAGGACAAAGTAAGTTCAATAGATTTAAAAGTAATCTTAAAAAAGATATTAATATCTCAAAAGCTGTTTTAAAAGACTTGGAATATTTACAAAGTATATAGCTATCTTACAGTTCTTGAAAACTTTACAAGATCATTAACTAGACGTTCTGGCTCCTCTAAAGCCGCAAAATGTCCACCACTTGGCATTTCAGTCCATTGAGTAATATTAAACATTCTATCAACATAAGATCGTGGAGGCCATTCTGACATCTCAGCTGGAAAGATTGCAGCTGCTGTTGGAATTTCTATTTTTTTAAAATCTTTAGGAAAAAAACGCCCACCCTCTTCTCTTCTTCCATAATAAATCCATGTAGCTGTGTTAAAAGTTTTGGTAACTACATAAACCATAATATTAGCCAATAAAGTATCTTTTGAATAAACACTTTCAATATTGTTGTCTTTTAAATCCGACCATGAGTACATTTTTTCAATTATCCATGCTGCAATTCCAACTGGACTGTCCATCATTCCATAACTCAAGGTTTGGGGTTTGGTTGCTTGCTGAGTTCTGTATCCATCTTGCATTATTTGATCTTTGTTAAATCTTTCTTGCCACTCTTCTTCTTGTTTTGTTTGTGGACCATCAGGATGGCGCATTGTTAAACAATTAATATGAATTGCTTTACATGATTTTGAATGATCATAACCAATCCAATTCGCAATAGTTGCTCCCCAATCTCCACCTTGTGCCAAATAAACCTTATATTCCAAGTTCTCTACCATTAGTTTGTTTAAGATAGCTGCCATTTTTCTTGGACCTATTGGCTTAGATGGTTTGCCAGAAAATCCAAAACCAGGTAACGAAGGAACAATAACATCAAATGCATCTTCTATGTTTCCACCAAATTTTTCGGGGTGTGCAAGTTTTTCAATTATATGTAAAAACTCTACAATTGATCCAGGCCATCCATGCATAAGAAGCAAAGGGGTTGGGTTAGAACCACTACCTTTTTCATGAATAAAGTGTATTTCAATATCTTCGACTACAGTTATAAAATTTGAAAATTTGTTTATTTCCGTTTCATGTTTTCTCCAATCAAAATCTTTGACCCAATAACTTGATATCTCTTTCATATATTCAAGATTAGTTCCATATTCCCATCCACCATCCTCTGGTATTTCATGCCATGGGTAATTTTTTACTTTAGTATATATTTCTTGAAGTGCTTTATCGGAAATATCTAATTTAAAAGGCTTAATCATTATCAATTTACAGTATATACTTTTTAAAAATTCAGATTAAATATACCTCATGCTTTCAAATAAAGAAATTGTTTGTCCTAATAATCTTCTAGACCAAGCACATAAGAAAAAAGGTGTTAATGCTGCTATCGTTAATGCAGGTTTACCCTTACCGATGCTTTCAGTTCAGGATGCTGTTAATGAAAATTTAATTACACCTATTTTTATTGGAGATAAAAAAGAAATTCTTAAATGTGCTGAAGATTTAAAATGGGATATCTCATCGTATGAGATAATTCATGAACCTGTGGAAAATAACACAGCAGCAATAGCTGCCAAACTTGCTAGCCAAGATAAAGTAAAGATTATTGTTAAAGGTCACATCCATACTGATATTTTAATGAAAGAAGTTTTAAAAAGAGAATATGATTTACTTGGAAAAACTAGACTTAGCCACATATGGCATATGACAAATACTAAAGACGATAAGCCTCTTATAATTACTGATGGAGCTTTAAATGTTTTACCTAATATAAAAACAAAAATGCACATCTTAAGAAATGTAATTGATTTTTCAAATCGTATAGGAATTGAAAGACCAAAAGTTGCAGTACTATCAGCAACAGAAGAAATTTTAGACAGTGTTCCAAGTTCTATTGAAGCAGATGAGATTACAAAACTTGCAAAAAAAGACAATTTAAATGCTGACGTTTTTGGTCCCTTAGCATTTGATAATAGTATTTCAAAAAAATCTGCTGCTATAAAAGGTGTTAAAAATATTGTAGCTGGTGATGCTGATGTTTTATTAGTTCCAAGTGTTGAGACTGGAAATAGTTTAGTTAAAATGATGATTTATTTTATGGGAGCTTGTGCTGCTGGTGTAGTTGTTGGTGGTAAAGTTCCAATTGTTATTACTAGTAGATCTGATGAAGCGCAAGCTAGATTGGCATCTATTGCAGCAGCCGTTGTTGCATTAGACTAATTCATCATTGAAATTTTTTCATTAAAGTCTATAAGAGTGTTTCACAAAAACCAGAGAGGGTAATAATGGCTATAACTTATTTAAAAAAATCACCTAAAACCTCATCAACAGATGACACAAAAACAACAGGAATAGTTCAAGATTTATTAAAAAATATAGAAACTACAAAAGAACAAGGTTGTATAGATCTTACAAAAAAATTTGATAAGTACGATGGAGAAATCATCGTTTCTAAAGAAAGAATTGAAGAAATTAAAAAAACATTAGACCAAAAAACAAAAGATGATGTTCAGTTTTCATATGAAAGAGTTAGAAAATTTGCTGAAGCACAATTAAAAAATTATGGCCAAGATTTTGAGGTTGAACTTTCTGATGGATTATTTGCTGGTCAAAAGTTAGTACCTGTTAATACTGCTGGATGTTATGTGCCAGGTGGACGTTATGCACACATTGCATCAGCTGTTATGAGTGTAACTACAGCAAAAGTAGCTGGTGTAAAAAATGTTATTGCGTGTAGCCCTCCAAAAGAAGGTGTAGGTGCACATCCGACAATTATTTATACAGCTGACTTATGTGGTGCTGATGTAATTTTAAATTTAGGTGGTGTTCCAGCAATTGCTGCAATGACCAATGGTTTGTTTAATAACCCAGCGGCAGATATTATTGTTGGTCCTGGAAACCAATTTGTTGCTGAAGCTAAAAGAATTTTATTTGGAAAAGTAGGTATAGACTTATTTGCAGGCCCTACTGAAATTGGAATTATTGCAGATGCTAAAGCTGATCCAGAAATAGTAGCTGTTGATTTAGTAGGCCAAGCTGAACATGGTTACAACTCACCTTGTTGGTTATACACAACTAGTAAAGAACTTGGTGAAAAAGTGATGAAAAGAGTTCCAGAGCTGATTGCTGAATTGCCTGAGGTACCAAGAACAAATGCTGATGCTGCTTGGAGAGATTATGGTGAAGTTATTCTTTGTGATACTGATGAAGAAATGGCAACCATTAGTGATGAGTATGCACCAGAGCACTTAGAAGTTCAGACAGAAAATTTAGAGTGGTTTCATAAAAGACTAACAAACTATGGTTCTTTATTTATTGGTGAAGAAACAACTGTTGCTTATGGTGATAAGTGTTCAGGAACTAATCATATTCTACCCACTAAAGGTGCAGGAAGATACACAGGGGGGTTATTTGTTGGTAAGTTTGTTAAAACTTTGAGTTTCCAAAGAATGACAAAAGAGTCTACTGAGTTAGTTGGTGCTGCAGCTGCAAGAATTTCTAGATACGAAGGAATGGAAGCACATGCAAGAACTGGAGATGTAAGATTGAAAAAATATGGTTATTCAAATTAAAATTTAGTACTTGTTTAAATAATAAAACCCTTAATTAAATCATTAAATTTTCTTGGTTCTTCCAGATGGACATTATGACTACAATCTTTAAAGATTTCTAGTCTACTATTGGTGATATTTTTATTAAGTGTTTCAACTTGTTCAAAATTATAAGCAGTATCTTTGTCACCCCAAATAATTAATGTTTCATTTTTTATATTCTTTAAATTTTCAATACCTGTCCAATTTTTCATTGCTTTAAGTGCATTGTCTGCAGATTCTACAGAAACATTTTGAACAGCATTCACACATAAAAAATAATTTTTATCCTGATCTCCTTTCACAAACCATTTCTTTGGAACTCTTGAAAATGATACAGCCGCACCTTCTTCTTTTAATCTTTTTCTGGTTTCATCAATTGTTTCAAATCTTCCAGGAATTTCTCCGATAGACCCTGTGGCAAAACAAATTAATTTATTAACTCTGTTACCAGCAATTTTAGTTATTTCTTGAACTATCATTCCACCCATTGAATGACCGAGTAAATTAAATTTATCTATTTTTTTTTCATCAATTATGTCAATTACAAACTTAGCCATTTTATTAATTGTATCTAAGGATTGAGCTCCAGCACTTTCACCAAAGCCTGGTAAAGCTGGCGATATAACTCTGCAAAATTTTGAAAAAAAATCTTTTTGATTACACCACATTTCAGAAGAACCTAAGAAACCATGAACTAATACTAAAGGGTACCCCTCACCTACATCATCTTTATAAATTTTACTCATAATATTTAATTAATCATTTTTGTTATAATAAACAATGTTAAAAAAATCATAAAAATAATTATTGAGATATTAATTATATTCCAAATTTTTTTACTTTTCGCATATTTAGACAAATATTTTGATAGATATCCAATTAAGAAAAAAAATAAAAAAGATGCAATTGATGCACCTATCCCAAAAAGTATTTTTTGACTAATTATGAAGTTTTTTGAAAAATTTCCTAAAAAGAATACTGTATCAGAATAAACATGAGGATTTAAATATGTAAATCCTAGAGTTTTTAAAAAAATATTAAATGCTGTAATGCTGGTTAAATCTGTATCAAAATTGACTGCCTTATTATAATTCTTTATTTTTGAATAAATAAAGTGAAGTAGAAAAATAACTAAAGCTATATTGAATATTAATTCAACAATTGAATTAAAATACTGATTAAAAAATTGAAAAATAAATATCCCAAGAAAGATTAAAATTAAGTCTGAAAAAGAGCAAACTATACAAACAAGAAATAGATGTTGTTTTTTTAACCCTTGTTCAATTACAAAAATATTTTGAGCACCTATTGCAAGAATAAGACTTAAACCAGTAAAAAAACCTAATAACAAATATTCCATTAAGTTTTTTAAACTCTTTTCTTGCCTTGAACAACTCTATCTAAAATTAATGCAACAAACAAAATAGCTATACCCGCAAGAATACCTTGCCCAACATTAGCGTATTGTAATGCCTCAAGAACATCTTGTCCTAAACCTTTTGCACCAATTAGAGACGCTACAACTACCATGGCTAAACTTAACATTACTGTTTGATTAACACCTGCTAAAATTGAAGGTGTAGCTAGTGGTAGATCTACTTTTCTTAACAAATACCATTTAGTTGCACCGTAAGCTATAGCTGCTTCTCGAATTGTTTCTGGCACTCCACGTAATCCTAAAACAGTAAGTCTTACAACAGGTGTCCCACCAAAGATCATTGTAATAATTACTGCTGCAACCTTTCCAGTTCCAAAAAAAGCTATTACTGGAATCATGAATACAAAGGCTGGCATTGTTTGCATGAAATCCATTATTGGTCTGATTAATGAATAAAATCTTTGACGTCTTGCACAAAAAATTCCAAGTGGAATACCTATTGCTATACTTAGAATTGCAGCTGTTCCTAATAAAGCAAGTGTTGTCATTGCTTTAACCCAGAAACCTAAAAAACCCATATAACATAAGAACCCTGTCGAATAAATTGCAGCTCTAGGCCCAGCTGATAAACCTGTTAAAGTTACAATTGCAGTAATAATTACGATCCAAGGGGTTTTAACAAACAATAATTCTAAGAAATCTAATACTGACCTAATACCGATTGTTATCGCTGTAAAAATTACATCACCTTTAACAACCGCATAATCAAAAATAATCTCTATCCATTTAATTGAAAATAATCTTATTTCAGGATGAGTTGGAAACGTATCCATTAACTGAAATAAACCAGGAAAGCTATAATGGATAACGCTAAAAATCATTATAACAAAGGTAAAAACACCACTTAAGATATAATTTTTCATCTGCATACCGGGATGAATAGATTTGTCAGATAACCATTCAGAATATTTTTTTTCTAAAATTGAATTAGCTAAAACACCTTGAACAACCTTAACCACTATCAATAAAATAAAGCCAAAAATTGCAATCCAAATTGCTGAAGCCTCTACTCTTGTAATTTCATCAAGATAACCTTGCATGGCATCCTCTAAAGATTTTATGTTTCTTTTAAACACATCAATTTTATCTGGATTATTTTCTATCGCTGCTTCTAATTGTTTATTTCTAAAAGCTATTGTACCCTTAACTTGTTCAACCTTGGCGATTGCGTCTGCAGTAATATTGCCAAACAAACCTCTGACTATCTGTACAACTGAAAAAGTTTCTATAATTAAAAAAGCTAAAGTCCAATTCCAAACATTACGCATTCCAAACCAAATTGGTCCTAAAATAAATGCAAATAGATTAAATGAAAATGAATAAGTGGGCTTACTCCCAATTTTTTTAAATTCTTTAATGTAATAATCTGGATTACTTTTTACAAAATCAGTAATTAATTCATTTCTAGATGGGTTTTTGATTGCTTTATTCTCCATCACTACCCTCTACAACAGCCTTAAGTAAATCAGCTTGCGTTATCACACCAATATTTTTGCTTTCATTATTTATTACTAATATAGGCTCATCTTTAATTGAAGATTTTTCTATTAGTTTATTTAGTAAATCATTTTCATGAACACTTTCTAAATTTTTAGATAATTGACCAAATTCCTTTTCAAATTTATCAATGGGTTGCATGATAGATTTAGCTTGAACAATTTTTAATCTAGATATTCCTTTTACAAAGTCAGCTACATAATTATCTGCGGGCTTCATAACTATTTCTTCTGGTGTTCCTATTTGAATAACTTTTCCATCTCTCATGATAGCAATTCTATGACCTACTCTAACAGCTTCATCTAAGTCATGCGTTATAAACACTGTTGTCTTTTTCATTTGTTTTGAGAGTTTGATAAATTCTGCTTGAAGCTGTCTTCTAATTAACGGGTCTAATGCACTAAACGGTTCATCCATTAATAAAAAATCGGGATCTGCCGCTAAAGCTCTTGCTAATCCCACTCTTTGTTGCATTCCACCTGATAGTTCATGAGCAAATTTATTTCCCCAACCTTGAAGTTCTACAATATCTAAAATTTTATTGGCAGCATCTAACCTATCATTTTTGCTTATGCCTCTTATCTCAAGTGGCATTGCTATGTTATCTAATACTGATCTATGAGGCATTAAAGCAAAGTTCTGGAAAACCATACCTATTTTTTTATTCCTTAAATCTTGTAAACTTTTTGGATCAAACTTCATCACATCTTCATTGTTGATCAAAATTTGTCCTGAAGTTGGTTCTAGTAATCTATTGATATGTCTAACTAAAGTAGATTTACCACTTCCAGAAAGCCCCATTACACAGAATATCTCTCCCTTTTTAACGTCAAAAGAGACATCAGATACACCAATTACTGAATTATATTTTTCTAAAGCTTCTTGTTTTGAAATACGTTGATTTTGAATAGCATTTAATGCTTCTTCAGAATTATTACCAAATATCTTCCAAACATTTTTTATTTCAATAGCTGAGTCCATCAGATCCGTTCGAAAATTTAATAATTTTTTTTAAGAGAAATACCCGGCAACTTTATTTGTTGCCGGGTAAAAATTTAATTTAACTTAAAGTCCTAACCAACCATCAACTTTAGATTTATTATTTTTCATCCATGTTCTAGCAACATCAGCTGGTTGTTTTTTTTCAACTGAAATTTGGTAGGCCATTAATGAAACATCATCTGCTGATAATTGAAAATTCTTAAAGAAATCAACAATTGCTGGAGATTTTGCTTCTAAAGAAGTACCCCAACCAATTTGGATTTGTTTAAGAGCATCTTTTGATGCAACATAAGATTTTTTGTACCAGTCAGCATCTTCTTTAGGCTGAACCATTTTGTATTTAGCTTTATCAAATTTAGGTTCTGTCAACATAACTACGTCAGCCATTCCCCAAATTGCATGTGGCTTGTAACAATAAAATGCATATCCTTCACCTTTTTTAATTGAGTCAAGTACTCTTGCATTTTTTACAGCTTCAGCAGCTCTAATAGGTTCAATACCCGCATCATATAAACCATAATCTCTAAGTTTAACTTGGTTTACATTTGCAGAAGCCCATCCATCAGCACCAATCCAAAACTCACCTTTACCATTGCCATCACTGTCCATTGCTTTAACAACTTCTGGTCTTGCTAAGTCTTCAATTGCTGTGATATTCATTTTTTTAGCAAATTGTTGTGACACACAATATCCTTGGTTTCCTTCATAAGGTTTTGAACTTAACTTAAGAGTTCCTTTAGGAACTAGATCGTTAGTATAAGCCTGTTGATTAGGTAAC
>Ga0208545_1001562_pt1 | contig 10092 bp, 8 predicted proteins | sample DEB08_DNA_12_FD_185498 | JGI IMG/M metagenome (GOLD analysis project Ga0208545, IMG submission 185498) | Aqueous microbial communities from the Delaware River and Bay under freshwater to marine salinity gradient to study organic matter... | ecosystem: Environmental > Aquatic > Marine > Coastal ... | reverse complement strand
AAAGGCCGGCATCGAGATTCCCGCAAACCCCAAAACAGACTCGCCGAAGAATCCAAAGAGCGCCAGAATAACAAAGGCGATCATACAGGCGCGCATCCCAATGGCCTTGCGCTTTTTGGGCTCGATTCCCTGGGTCAAAGCCACAAAAATCGGCGCCAGGCCGATCGGATCAATCACCACGAATAAGGTCGCAAAAGCCCAAATCAGCGGCAGCGTATCAATCAACTCAGACATTTTCCAATTTCTCTACAGTTTCACTGGCGTTGAGCCATAGCTTTTCGGCCCGCAACAGGGCGGTCTCCACTTCATGAAACTTTTTTTGCCAGACCGCAAGGTCGGCGGCATTATGATCCTCATAGAGCTTTGGATCCGCGAGCTTTTCTTGCAATTTTTCATGCATCACGGTGATTTTTTCGATACGCTCTTCTGCGCGTTTCAGCTCGCTGCGGGCCGCAATCCGCAACTCGCGTCCGGGCTTTTTGATCTTGGGCTTTTCAGAGGATTTCTTGGGCGCAGCGCCGCCGAGAAGAAAATCGCGATAGGCCGCGAGATCTTGGTCAAACGGTGTGACCCGACCGCCCGAGACCAACCACAAACGGTCGGCCACGAGCGATAAAAGATGCATGTCATGGCTCACCAAAATCACCGCGCCAGAATAGGTTGTCAGCGCTTGCACCAAGGCCTCGCGGCTTTCGATATCCAGGTGGTTTGTCGGCTCATCCAAAATCAGCATATGCGGCGCATCCAACGTGGCCAGCAAGAGCGATAGCCGCGCCTTTTGCCCGCCTGAGAGACGCGCAACCACTGTATCGACCTGATCGGGCCCCAGACCAAAGCCCGAGAGCATGGCGCGCAGGCGGGCCGGGCTGTGATCGGGGCGTTCGGATTGCAGATGTTGCAGCGGTGTTTCGTCGAGGTTCAGCTCATCGACCTGATGCTGGGCAAAATACCCAATGCGCAATTTGTTATGGGTCACCAGCCGCCCGGCAGAGGTTTTGAGCCGGCCAGAGATCAACTTCGACAGGGTTGATTTTCCTTCACCGTTCTTGCCCAGAAGCGCAATGCGGTCGTCCTGATCAATCCGCAACTCCAGCTGAGATAGGATATCCGGCCCGCCATAGCCGACGGCGCCGTTTTCAATCGCAACAATGGGCGGTGACAGCTCTTCGGGCTGCGGGAAGGTAAAGACCCGCTTTGCCACCTCCTCCGGCGGGGTGATCAGCTCCATGCGCTCCAGCGCCTTGACGCGCGATTGCGCTTGTTTGGCCTTGGAGGCCTTGGCCTTGAAGCGATCGACAAAACTTTGCAAATGCTCGCGCTGCGCTGATTGCTTTTTCGCCGCGGCCGCTTGCACCGCGCGTTTTGCGGCGCGGGTTTTGGCGAATGTATCGTAATTGCCTTGGTAGAAGGTCAATTGCTTGTTCTCAAGATGCAAGATCCCGCCCACGGCGCGGTTGAGCAAGTCGCGGTCGTGGCTGATCACCACCACCGTATGCGGATAGCGCGCCAAAAAGGCTTCGAGCCAGATGGTGCCCTCAAGATCGAGATAGTTGGTCGGCTCATCCAGCAGCAAAAGATCTGGCGCGGAAAACAACACCGCCGCCAAGGCCACCCGCATCCGCCAGCCGCCTGAGAAGTCAGAGCAGGGGCGCTTTTGCGCCGCCTCGTCAAAGCCCAGACCTTTGAGAATGGCAGAGGCGCGCCCTTCGGCGGACCAGGCATCAATATCGGCCAGACGGGTTTGCACCTCGGCGATTCTGTTGGGATCTTCGCTGGTATCGGCCAAGAGCGCCGCCCGCTCGACATCTGCGGCCAAAACCGTGTCGAGCAGCGACAGATCATTGGCCGGGGCCTCCTGCGCTACGCCGCCAATCTTGGCCCGACGGGGCAGTTCAATCGCGCCGCTTTCCAGCGCCAATTCCCCGCGTATAATGCGAAAAAGCGTGGTTTTTCCCGTGCCATTGGGGCCGACAAAGCCCACTTTATGGCCGGTGGGAATGGTTGCACTGGCGCCCTCAAACAAGCGGCGGCCATCGACGGCATAGGTGATATCTTGGATTTTCAGCATGGCTCTCCCATGACGCGAAGCGCAGGAAAGGTCAATCCCGCCGACCGATCAACCCGGTGAGAACCGCCGCGCCTATGGCGGTAATCACCCAGCCGGCCATTTGCACAAGCCAGCGCAGCCGGTGGCCCCAATCGCCCCACCCGCCCCGTTCGGCTGAGGGCGCCCAATTTTTTTCCTGCCCCAAAGCATCCAGCGGGATAAATAAATCGAGCGCATAGAGAAAGGCGCTAAAGCTTGTATAGTCGCGCCCGGATGTGGTCTGCGCCCAAGCGTCCATCTGCGTGCGCCAGAGTGGCGAGTCGGGGTGGAGGGGCTCCGTTGGGAAACTGTCCAGCCAGTCCTGCGAGGTCAAGACGACCGAGGAGGTCGGCGCAAACTGCCCGTGGATGTGGATTTGCTGGGCACAACAGATGGTGATCCCCAAGATAACGGCGATCCAAAACAACACCCGCGAGGGCTGGTGCCCATATCCGAACATCCATTTGAAAGGCAGGCTCAGGAACGGGCGAAGCAACATGACCAGCGCAAACAATCCCCACCATTCATTTCCTTGAACGGCTTGTTTCATATCTGCGTCGCGCTGAAGATCTTCGCGCTTGATCATCACAGTATTGACCGCAGAAATCATCCCCTGTCTGCGCAAGACATTGGCCAGCTGCACATAGGGTTGCGGGGTGAACGGGCGCACAGAAGCGTCATGTTTGGTCAGCCAGTCCAAGCGTTCCTGCACATCCATTTTGCTTTCGATCCGGTCATAGCGAAAGGAAGACAGGCGCAGGCGCTTCACAGACGTCCAAGAGCCGGGACTATCAACCAGGGTGCCAACCTTGGCGTCGATTAAATCAACCTCGATCCCGTCGCCCTCTATATCCGCCCATACAAACTGGGCCCGCACCCGCATTCCTTGAGCATCTAAACCCGTGGTGAGGGTGGCGCTGGACAGAACCAAATTTCCGGCAATCTCCGCCCGGTTCAGATTTATCCTGCCCCGGGCTTCAAATTCGTCCTGCAAAAACACATCCGCCCCAACTATTGTGGCATCACAGTGCAGCGCAATACCCTCTGCCAAAAACTTGCCGCGGTTGCAGGCCATCTGCCCGTCAATCTTCGCGCGGACCAGATTGACCTTTCCGTGGGCCTCAAATTCATTACGCAAAAATACACTTGCTCCGACTGATATGCCATTGCAGTTCAGCGCCATAATCGCTGCCAAAAACTTACCGCGGTCACAGTCCAGCTGCCCGCCAATCTTCGCGCCGACCAGCTTGACCTCTCCTTGGGCCTCAAATCCAGTACGCAAAAACACAGCCGCCCCGACTGATATGGTATCGCAGTTTAGCGCCAGACCCTTTGCCAAAAACTTGCCGCCGGCGCAGTCCAACTGCCCGTCAATCGTCGCGCCGGTCAAATCGACCAGACCGGTCGCTTGAAATCCAGCCCGCAGATGCAGCGGCCCGTTGCACTGCAGGCGCTGCGCATCCAGTTTGGGCAAATGAGTGCCGGTCAGGTGGAGAGCGGGAAGGGTGCAATCGCGCAGCATGACATCTTCTTCAAGGGTGCAATTGAGCAGCACCAGCGGCACCGGCAGGGCCTCGCCCTGAAGATCCAGCTTTCCGGTGATCCATGCACCTTCAATCCACAGCCCGCGGGCCGGGGGGGTGCAATCGCCGGTGCCGAGCAAGAGCGCCCGGATCAGCCCGGCGCGGATGGTGTTGTCGGCACTGCCCTTTTCGGGCCGTTCCATACTGAATATTGTATCTTCCCCCTCGCGGCAGGCTTGGATCAATCTCAGTTCAGCGGGTTTATTATATTTTTCTATCTGCATGGAAATCATTTTGTCTGAATATGGCGCAGGTTAGCCGATTGCGCCGGCCCGCGCAATCTCGCCCGCCGCCGCCGCGCCGGTGCAATCAAGGCTTTCCAATCCGCCCGCCGCATGCTAACGCGCCGGACAATATCAATCCGCAATAGAAAGGCCCTTGAACATGGCTCTGGAACGCACATTCTCAATCATCAAACCTGATGCAACCCGCCGCAACCTGACCGGCAAGATCAATGCCAAATTCGAAGAGGCTGGCCTGCGCATCGTGGCGCAAAAACGCATTCATTTGACCATGGCTCAGGCCGGTGAATTCTATGCGGTGCATAAAGAGCGCCCGTTTTACGGTGAGCTGTGCGAATTCATGGCCTCCGCTCCCATTGTGGCGCAGGTTTTGGAAGGCGAAGGCGCCATTGCCAAGAACCGCGAAGTCATGGGCGCAACCAATCCCGCAGATGCCGCCGCCGGCACCATCCGCGCAGAATTTGCCGAATCTGTTGGTGAAAACTCCGTGCATGGCTCAGATGCGCCCGAGACTGCCGCACAAGAGATTGCCTATTTCTTTTCCGGTCTCGAACTGGTTGGCTAAATAAAACCCATCGGGTTTTTGGGCTGCACCCTTCGGGGTGTGGCCTTTTTTATCGCCGCAGGCCTGTGCCGATGCAATCTAGAATTTTTTCAATGCCGTGATCGTTGAGACCCCGGTGCTCGGCGACCAGCGCGTCGAAATCCCCGCGCAGGGCCGCTTTCTCCGCGCCTTTGCAATCGTTCCATGGGCGGCCTTGCAGCGCCATGTGCAGTACATAATAGGCGATGAAATGCGGCCGCGCGCCGGAGCGAAGCAATCGGCGGTAGGCCTCATCTGCGCCGCAGGCCCGCAAGGCCTCCGCGGTCGGGATGCCGGCCGCATTTAACTCGGCTTCCATGGCCGGTCCAAGATTGCGTATGGTCGAAATGGCAGTCATGCGAGGGCAGAGGGGTCACATTTGGATCTCCCCACCCATGAGCGGCCTCACAGGTGGGGCGTGCCTTGTTGGTTATGCGTCTTGGCGCACGGTTTGGCGCTGCTTGCCCAGGCCAGAGATTTCAAGCTCCATCACATCGCCGGGCTTGAGGTAGACCGGCTCCGGTTTCATGCCCATCCCCACGCCCGGAGGGGTTCCGGTGGTGATGACATCTCCGGGGTGGAGCGTCATGAGCTGGGACAGATGGCTGATAATTTGCGCGACCGTGAAGATCATGGTCGCCGTATTGCCGGTTTGCATGCGTTTGCCGTTCACATCCAATGACATGTCGAGAGCCTGCGGATCGGCAATTTCATCGCGCGTGACGAGATAGGGGCCGGTGGGGCCGAAGGTGTCACAGCTTTTGCCCTTGGTCCATTGCCCGGTCAGCTGCGTTTGAAAGTGCCGCTCTGACACATCGTTGACGATGCAATAGCCGGCCACATGGTTCAAAGCCTCGTCTTCGCTGACATATTTTGCCGCTGTGCCAATCACTACGCCAAGTTCCACTTCCCAATCGGTATGGGTCGAGCCGCGGGGCATCACCACATCATCATTGGCGCCCACGATGGCGGAATTGGCTTTGAAAAACAAAATGGGATGTTCAGGGATGGCGGCTCCGGTTTCTGCGGCGTGGTCGGAATAATTCAAGCCGATGCAGAGAAACTTGCCGATATCGCCCACAACTGGGCCTAGGCGCGGTGACCCGTTGACCGCAGGCAAGGCGCTTGGGTCCAGCGCCCGCAGGCGGGCCAAGGCCGCATCGCCGAGCACGCTTGCGTTGATATCTGTCACATGATCCGAAAGGTCGCGCAGCACACCTTCGGGATCGATCAAACCGGGGCGCTCTGCGCCAGTGTCGCCATAGCGGACTAATTTCATAAAAAACTCCTAGTGGTTGTCACGCGGCATATGTTTGCGCGCGATGTCTTGATATTCATGCGCCCCGTCTAGAGTCATGCCTTCTGAGAAGGGTCTGACTTTTTCGCGGAACAATTCTTGCCAAGGGGTTTGGCTGTCAGGGGTGAAGGGACGCGTGCCAAGAGCGGCCCTGCGGCGCTCAAGCTCGGCCGGTTCAACCAGCATATCGGCAGTGCAGGCATTCAGATCAATCCGGATGATATCGCCAGTTTGCACCAGACCCAAGCCGCCACCATCTGCCGCTTCCGGTGAGGCGTTTAGGATTGAAGGTGATCCAGAGGTGCCCGATTGCCGCCCATCGCCCAAACAGGGCAGGGAGGTGATGCCCTTGGTCAAAAGATAGGACGGCGGGCGCATATTTACGACCTCCGCCCCGCCGGGATAGCCAATTGGTCCGGCGCCGCGCATGATTAGGACGCAGTTCTCATCGATGTTCAGACTTGGATCATCAATGCCGCGGTGGAAGTGTTCCGGCCCGTCGAAGACGATGGCGCGCCCTTCAAAGCAATTTGGGTTGGCCGGATCAGACAGGTAGCGCCTGCGAAACTCTTGTGAGATCACCGAAGTTTTCATGATCGCGCTGTCGAACAGATTGCCTTTCAAGTTGATAAAGCCGGCAGCATCAACCAGTGGCGCTGTGACTTGCTTGATCACATCGGTATTGGTGCTGCGGCAATCTTGGCAATTCTCAGCAATGGTTTTGCCATTGGCAGTTAGGACATCCGGATGCGGCAGCAGCCCTGCGGCGAGCAATTCGCCGATCACCGCCGGCACGCCACCGGCCCGGTGGTAATCCTCGCCAAGATATTCGCCTGCCGGTTGCAGGTTGACCAAAAGCGGCACCTTATGGCCGAGCTTTTGCCAATCATCATTGTTCAAGGCCACGCCAAGATGTTTGGCGATGCCGTTCAGGTGAATTGGCGCATTGGTCGAGCCGCCGATGGCTGAATTGATGACAATGGCGTTCTCAAAGGCTTCGCGGGTCATGATGCGGTCAGGTCGCAGATCCTCATGCACCATATCGACAATCCGCAGCCCGGTTTCATAGCTGATCTGCCCACGCTCGCGGTAGGGCGCTGGGATGGCGGCGGAGCCGGGCAATTGCATACCGAGCCCCTCGGCTAGGGAGTTCATCGTCGTGGCGGTGCCCATGGAGTTGCAATAGCCAACAGAAGGCGTTGAGGAGGCCACCATATCCATAAAGCCGTCATCATCGATTTCACCTGCGGCCTGCATCTCGCGGGCCTTCCAAACGATCGTGCCAGAGCCCGTGCGCTTGCCGCCGAACCACCCGTTGAGCATTGGGCCAACGGATAGGGCAATGGCAGGGATATTGACGGTCGCGGCCGCCATCAACAAAGCCGGCGTGGTTTTGTCACAGCCGATATTCAGCACAACCCCATCAATCGGATAGCCAAATAGGGTTTCCACCAAAGACAGATAGGCCAGGTTTCTGTCCAACATGGCCGTTGGGCGTTTGCCGGTTTCCTGAATGGGATGCACCGGAATTTCAATCACCGTGCCGCCGGCGGCAATGACCCCATCGCGCACCCGTTTGGACAGTTCAATATGGTGGCGATTGCAGGGGCTAAGGTCGCTGCCGGTCTGGGCAATGCCAATGATAGGCTTGCCCGATTGCAGCTCGTGGCGTGTCAGACCGTAGTTGAGATAGCGTTCGAGATAGAGCGCTGTCATCTCTTGATTGTCGGGATTGTTGAACCACTGTTGGGATCGCAATTTCGGTTTGATATCTGACACGCGGATCGTCCTCGTTAAGTTAAAATTTTGGTCGCCAGTGATTAGTTTGACCAGCCGCCATCAATGACCTGTGTTGTGGCGGTCGTGAAGGCACTTTCATCCGATCCTAGGTAAACTGCAAGGGCTGCGATTTCTTCGGCTGTGCCAATGCGGCCCATGGGTTGGCGGGCAACAAAGTCTTTCATGGCTTGCACCTCATCTCCAGTGGCGCGCAGACGGTCATGTAGAGAGGGGCTTTCAACAGTGCCGGGACAAATTGCATTACAGCGAATCCCCTGTTTGATGTAATCCATGGCCACGGATTTGGTCAGGCCGATCACGGCCGCTTTGGTTGTGCCGTAGATAAAGCGATTGGGAGCGCCAATAATAGAGGAACAGGCGGAGGACATATTGATAATCGAGCCGCCCCCACGTTCCAGCATACCCGGTAGCGCGGCTTGGATGGTGCGCATCATCGAGCGGACATTGAGGTTGAATGCAAAATCCCATTCATCTTCCGTGGCATCGATTATGGTCCCGTGATGCACAAAGCCCGCGCCATTAAACAAAATATCTGGCTGCGCGCGGTCGATGCCCTCACGGGTTGAGGTCGCGTCAAGCACGTCGAGCACATAGGTTTCCATTTGCCCCGTGCAGGCACTTTGCACCTCAGCCAAAGTCTCAGGATTAATGTCTGTGGCAAAGACTTTGGCGCCTTCAGCGGCCATGGCCAAAGCGGTGGCTCTGCCAATGCCTTGTCCTGCGGCGGTTACCAAAGCGCGTTTTCCTGAAAGTCGTCCCATCTGGACCTCCTGTCTTGTATTTTGAGATGGTGAATGTGCATGGCTCTTTGCCATTAGGCAATAAGGTTTTGGAACAAATCTGTAATTTTATAGCCATGGCGCTTCGGTGCCATAGGCTGGGCGCCATGGGGGGCGGTCAGAACCTCTAAAAGACATCTGCATAACACCATCTCAACACGAAATGAGGGCAGTGCCTGCCTGGGCGGGCGCATATGTTTGGTGGCGAAGTCACTGCAAAATTTGTGCAATAAAAATATATATCAGTATACCCAGATGGTGAATGCGCCTACCGGGGGGCAGGCAGGCGCAGCCCGGTGTTGCCACCGGGCAAAGTGTTTGGCTTGGCGGTTGGGTTATACAGAGGTCCTTGTTAGGTGACTTAAGCTGTTGCAATTTGCCAAACCCAGCCGCACAAATGCGCCAAGGGCGGCAGGCCCGCGTTGCTTACAAAGGGTCAAGTTATGTCAAACCATCAGAAGATCGCAGTCTTGGGAACAGGGCTTATGGGTGCGCCTATGGCGCGGAACTTGTGCCAAGCAGGGTTTTCAACACGGGTCTGGAACCGTACGGCTGCAAAGGCTATGGCCTTGAGCGCCTTTGGGGCTGTTGTGGCGGAGCATGCGGCCGCGGCGGTCGCTGAGGCAGATATCGTCATCTCCATGCTGTCGGATGGGCCGACCGGGGTGTTGGTGCAATCTGACCCGGCGCTGCGCGCCGCCGTGCGGCCTGGCACGGTCTGGGTAGAGATGGGATCCATCAAACCTGAAGAGGCCCGGGCCGCAGCTGAAGATTTGGCGCAGCTGGGTGTGTCTTATGTGGATGCGCCAGTGTCCGGCGGGACCAAGGGCGCCGAGGAGGCCAGCCTGGCGATTATGGCCGGTGGCGCGCCAGAGGATTTCGAGACTGTTGCGCCCGCGCTGAGCGCCATGGGGCGACCGGTGCATGTTGGGCCGATTGGCGCGGGGCAATTGGCAAAATTGGCCAATCAAGCCATCGTCGGCATCACCATTGGGGCTGTGGCGGAAGCGATGTTGATGCTGCAAAAAGGCGGCGCTGATCCTGCAGCTGTGCGCGCGGCTTTGAAAGGCGGATTTGCTGACAGCACGATTTTGCAATTGCACGGTGCACGTATGACGACAATGGATTTCACCCCCGGCGGTCTGTGCACATTGCAGCTCAAAGACCTCAACAATGCCTTGGCCGAAGCGGAGAGTTTCGGGCTGCGCTTGCCCAGTTTGCAAAATACCCGTGACCGTTTTGATCATTTGGTGCACGAGATGGATGGCGCAGGCTTGGATCATGCGGCGCTTTATCTTGAGCTTTTGGCTCGCAATGGCTTAGCTGCAGAGTGATGCGCTGGGCAAGACCGCAGAAGATGTGAGGCGCCGCTGGACAGGCCGCTGCGATTGCTCGTAGTCTGCCTTGGCAGCTTATGTGGTATTTGGAAAACAATGGGGCCGTTGAAATGGCAGTCGCAGAAGAGATGACAGCAATGGCCTTGCGGCTGCACCAACAGGGGCAGCCTGTGGCGCTGGCGACGGTTATGGCCACATGGGGATCTGCGCCTCGGCCCGTTGGCGCTCAGATGTTGATTTGCGCAGATGGCAGCTTTCACGGGTCTATCTCAGGCGGCTGCGTTGAAGGCGCGGTGGTCTTGGAGGCGCTGGAGGCATTGGAGGCGGGGCAGTGCCGACGCCTGCGCTACGGGGTTGCCGATGCGGATGCTTTCGCTGTCGGGCT
>Ga0208545_1001556_pt1 | contig 10101 bp, 11 predicted proteins | sample DEB08_DNA_12_FD_185498 | JGI IMG/M metagenome (GOLD analysis project Ga0208545, IMG submission 185498) | Aqueous microbial communities from the Delaware River and Bay under freshwater to marine salinity gradient to study organic matter... | ecosystem: Environmental > Aquatic > Marine > Coastal ... | reverse complement strand
CCAGAACCATCTTTGATTACAAGTTGTGGATTACCTGTAGCAGCAGCCAATACATGTACGCCACGTATACGCGCTCTACCCACACTCAAACTAGCTGTGCCCGTTACACTTTTCGCTTTAATATCAGAAGAATGACTCATGTCAACCTCCTATTATTGGTCAGCAAATGCAGGAGCAGTAGCGCCAGTTACAGTACCAAAAATTTGGTAGTTAGTAGTATCCAAACCAACAAAAGTAATCTGGAAACCTGCTGGTACGTTAGCTTTAAATGAGCTATTAGAGTTACCATCAGAAAATACTGCGCTAACTTCGTTATCAGTATCAAGGAAAGTTACACCACCTTTGTAGAAGTTAGTGTTGCCCGGAGTTAGGAAGATAGCGTCAGTAGCATCTGCTGCTGCACCACCATAAACAAACGTATAGGAAACGCCAGCTTCTGGAGCAGGTAAAGTATAAGTGTTATCTTGTCCGCCATCTGGAACTAGGTTAATACGACCACCATGAGTAGCTTTAGTGATAGTAATGTTCCCGTCAGCAAGGACAACAGGTGAAACTTGGAATCCAGCGTTAGATACAACTGGGCCTGAAAATGTAGTAGTAGCCATAATATAATTCTCACATGTGAGTTAAAGTGAACTTGTCTACATGTCGTCAGCCGGGGCTGTCAAGTCCACCGAAATGTTCCCGGTTTGTGTTAACTTATCACAGTATAAAATAAAAAACAATAAAAAAGGGAGCCGAAGCTCCCTTAGTAACCCAACGCAAATTATGATGCGCCCGGTGATCCGAAGATACCAAGTGGGTCAGACACACCGAACGAATAACGTTCACGAGCCTTATAGCGACTGTTGCCAGTATCGAAATCAGCGTCCATAGAGGTTGCCATTTTCGCACGTACAAAGTGCTTCATGCCGTTAGGAATGTCAGTAGTTAAGAACCAAGCATTATTATCCGTTAGGTAATGGTTGACAGTGTATCCGCCCGGAACCGAACCATTGTTCGATAGAGCATTGATGTCATTGTCAGCAGTACCAACACGACCTTCAGTCTCAAGCAAACGAGTCGCTACGAACTGTAGATCAGATGGGATAATTAGTTTCTTAGGCTGTGTAGCAATTTTTAAGCCACGCTCATCAGTCCACTGACCGATCTGAATAACAGCCGCTTCCAAAGAAGTTTCGTTAAGGTCAGCTCCGACAGTAGGACGGTTTGAGTTAGTGCCACCAGAAACTAGTGGGTGGTCAGTTGCACAAAGAACTTTACCATCACCGTAAGTATCGCCATCGAAAGCGCCATTCAATAAAGAGGCAGCTTTAACTTGCTTACTGTACGCCATAGCGCGAGCCAATGCTTTGGTATAACGAGCAGACAAAGAGTCATACAAGTTATCTTCAATCGCTTCTTCAGTGATTGCAAAACCCATAGCAACGGTTTCGTGCGTGTAGCGAGCGGTGAACGCTTCTTGTGCAGTGTCATACTCGATTGATGCGCCTTCAGACTTAGTAGGTGCAGAACCGAATCCTGACAGTTTAGTTTCTTCTTCAAACGAACGATCAGAAGTCTCAGTCTCGTAGATTTCTGCGTGCTCGTCACCATATTTAGAGTACTCCAAACCAAACAAAGCGTTTAATCCGGGAAGTAACTCTTTAAGCAGTTGTGATCTTGAAATAGCCATTAGTTATTTCTCCTATTATTCGCTTACTACGCCAGTACCAAACAAATGGTATGGAGCATTGATTTTAACTAGTAGATCTGTTTTATCATCACCAGCTACAGATTCGCCACGGTCAGACATACCAACAATCTTAAAGCCAGCAGTTGCAGTTTGAGCTGCGCCTACCGCCATGTTAGATTTACCAGTAGTTGTGTTAACGCTAGTAGTAGCGTTTTGTACCGCAGAGAAAGTACAGTTTTGACCAATGTCCGTATCAGGAACAGCGCCAGTAGATTGTACTTGGTACGTAACACCCGGATCAGTAACAACATAAGCAATGATCTTAGTGCCTGTTGGAGCTGTAGTGCCTGTAGGGAAGTGCTGATCGAAGATCAATTGCCCTTGAGCGTTTACATACTCACAACCAACAAATACACCTGCAGCACCGCCGCCATTTACAGCGAAGTTGTTAGTAGTTGCATCTGCACCTGAACCTAGTGCCAGTTCGATTCGACCACCGTCGAGTTTTACTAAAGAACCATAACCAATATTATTGGCAAGGCCTGAAGCTATTTGAAATGCGTCACGAGCGCCATTGTAGGCAGACCCATCGGCATTTTTTACGGGAACTAACCCGTATGGAGAAGCTGTAGTAGCCATGTTAAACTCCTAAAATTAAATTAATTTAGCCTTTTCCGAAAGTAACCTTAGATTTCCTATCGTTAAATAGGGGCATTCTAGGGTCATTTTCCCTCATAAGGTTGTTATCGACTGACTGCATTTGCGACTGTGATTGCTGGTTATAATAAGCATTACGCTCATCAACCATCTCCACAGGCGCTTTACACAACATCAACCCACCAATAACTACATTGTCTTTAAATCTCTCATTCTCGATAGTAACAAGTGTAATTTCTGGATGATCTGACGCTTTCACAGCAGTCCAACCTTCTCTCAATTTAGATGAGACGTTCATTGCGTCTACATTCCCTCTCGTAGAAATCCTAATCCAACGATATACATACCCCTCTTCTTGGTTGGGGGACGGTAAAACCTCTGGACGTTTCCATGCAGTTTTACGAGCAGTTTTCTCACGGGTTTCTAATTCACGATCTAGTCTGTTATCAGCCATTATCCTTTCCTCATCTCTTCAGCAACCTTTTTGGCGTATAGTTCAAGCGGTACTCCTAATTTTTTAGCGACAGCTATTTGTGAACGCGTTAATCTCACCTTTTTAGGTGATGTGCTCCGCGACGCGGGAGCGACCACATTAGACTTTCGCTTCTTAGTTTCTTGCTCTGTTTGTCCATCTTCTCCGAAATAATCAGAAAAAGTGGACTGCATACGAGAGTTAATAGTCTCGTAGTATTCATCACTTGAGGGATCTACACCTTCTCTTACAATCTTCTTGTGTACACCCATCGCATATGCAGTCATCTCTTCGTCAGAACCGAACCAAGTGTTTTCTTTTGCCCACTCGTTAGCCCTAACATCAGGTTGTACTACTTCTTGTTGACTTTGTACAGGAGTTTCTTCCTCTTGTAAAGGAATATCAACTTCTGCTAACTTTGTAAGTTTTAATTTAGCGTCAGTAAGTTTCTCCTGTGCAGCTAAAACTTTATCTGCGTCTCCAGCATCGTAAGCCTTTTTATAGGCAAATTTAGCGACTTTTACGTCTCGCTCGGCTGCTTCTTTGCCCTGCTCTATAAGCGCTTTATTGCTCTTAGCGGCTTTATTTTGAAGGCTTTTATTATCTTCAGCCAACTGCCTAGCGTATTTTTCAAGCTCTTTACGTTCACGTTCAGCAGTTTCTTTAGCCCTGCGTTCATCGTGGTAGCCCTTGCTAAAATGCTGAATACGTTTACGGACTTTCTCAGAGTAATTTTCTAACTCTTCCTCCGTAACATCTTCTGGTGCGGCGGATGCCTTTCGATTCCGGTCTTTCTTAGGAGTGTCGTCGACTACTTCTATTTCGATTTCTTCCTTAGCTTCAACCTCTGGCTCATAATCAGCCGCTTCTTTTTTACCTGAGACATCAATTTCTACTGCCCCAGAATCCTCGATTTCGAGGTCATTATTTTCTTCCTTCTCATCAGGAAACTCAAACTCTACTTTTTGAAAACCCATGTTACTCTCCTTATTACGCTCGTGCTACAGCACGGGGATCGGATACAACGGCTTCGACTGAATCATCATTCATCAAACGAAACTCGGTGTTACCCACTTTAAATCGCGTACCAGTATTGGCACGGAACATTACATAGTCACCTTCCTTACACCACGGAGCAGCAAACCTTTCTTTATCAGAGTAGGCTTCTGTACCCATATCTACCACTAAACCAATAGTAGATAGAACGTGATCCAAGTGTTGCTCTTTGCTAGATTTGATAATGCGGCTTTCTCCAAAAGTTTCTTCTACTTCTGGTAGGGCTACAAGTATTCTATATCCAACAGGAGTCGGTAACGCTTCTTCAAGCTCCTTCTCATTTTCGGGATCTTTTTGAACAATCTTTAAATCACTCATCGTTATCCTCCAAATGTGTTTGCATTTCTGCAATAAAGTCTTTTGCAGATTTTAAGCCTCTGATTACACCCACAGTTTCTTTATACTGAGCAAAATCTTTAGCGTTACCTGCAGCAAGATAGTATTCGGTGTTTCTTACACCATCATCTATCTTTTCTATTAGCACGTCTAAGACGGTAGTCATAAGTTATTCCTTACGTTTTTGATTGGTTGCGTTGACCTGAGTCTTCATAAGATCTAAGTCAAGTTTAGTTGTAGCGGTACGTCTATCTGCCGCCAGTTTTGCACCCGCTTTCTGGGCATCAAGCTCCAACTCCTGACGATCAATAGCCAGTTGTTGTTGGTCGATTTGGTTATCCATCTGATCTTTCTGAGCTTTACGTTGTAGTTCAGCCTGTTTGAGTTGCGCCTCAAGTTGGTCTTTCTGTGCTTTAAGCTGCACTTCTTGCTGCTTGATCTGAACTTCCTGTTGCTTCATCTGGATAATAGGATCTTTAGCCTGCTGTTGAGCCTGTTGCTGTGCCAGCTGTTGCTTATTAGTATCAGCCACACGTTTACTAGCTTCTGCCGCTAGTCGTGACATTTCTACTTCTATTTCTGGCGGTAGCTCTTCATTAGGATATGGCAATGCTGCACCAATACTTTTCTCTACTTCAGCTCTATATCTAAAGGCTACGTGCTCCGCAATGTGTGACTGTAAGGCTTGCATAATACCTTTAGCTTGCGGGTTTTTAGCTAGTCCTTGTTGAACTTTAGGATCTTCCAAGAACGCAGTATGCGCAGCTATATGCGCCTCATGGTCTTGCGTTATAAACGCTTTTATAGGGGTACCCGCTAACGAGTTTATATTTTCGCTGATCGGATCTGTTAGTTTTACATCGTCTTTCGTAGGGACCAACTTATCCGCGTTTTTCACACCCAACACCTCAATCATCTGACGGTGTAACTGGGGTAGGTTATATATCTGTGGAGCTTGTTGTGACATTTGTAATACAGTCTGATACTGAACTACACGCTGAGCCATAGTCGTACTGTTAGGATCACTTACAGGTATTACTTCCACCATCTCATAATCTTGTCTACGAGCAGTAACTTCACCTCTATGTGGTTCATATTCGTATTCTTCTGGCGCATTCTCTGCCATGATGTCTTTCAACATACGGAACTCTAACTTCATCGCATAATGCACACGAGCCTGTACCGCAGCCATAGGCTTCAACGTACGCTCCAATAAAGCTAGGGTAGTACCTACTGGCGCATTCGCAGACATATCAGAAATGTCCATATCAGCCACAGCACCCAATCTACGACCTTCTGTAGTAATCTGATTAAGTAACGCTAGTAGAGTTTGACTAGGCTCTTTATATGGTAGCGGCATAATGTTGTCACGTATGCTACCTGATGGTACATCTACATCTTTAAACTCACCCGGCTCGATAGGCTCATCATCACCCTTAATGCGTAAACCACGAGACTTTAAGCCCCCCGGAAGGTTAGATAGCGTACCAGCATCCACCAATTGTCGTATAATCGACGTTCCTGCTTTAGCGTACCCACCTATTATATGTATAAGTCCAAGGCCGTAGAAGCCAAATCCGGGCACGTAAGAGTAATGTACAAAATGTTGACGCTTCATTTCTAGCTCGTCATCTTCTTCATAATTACGTCTAATAGATAACAATTCACCTGTACTGCGCTCTAGCGTAACTACATAAGGTTTAGCTAGATCTTCTTCTTCGTCAATGCCTTTAATGATAAGATGCGCATGAATTTCATATAAGGTATAACGATCATCACTATTAATTTGATAGCCAGCTTCCTCTGCTTTACGTTCTTCAATGTCCGTTTGATATGATGCTGGATCATCCATATCTACATCAGCGTAAAAGCCATTAGCTTGTAATCTACGTAACTCATTTTTAGTCTTGCGCATTATATGTGTAACACGTTCCGCTTCTTCGATGTTAGATGCTCCATATGGAACAATTACATCTTCTGCAGGAATATAGATAGCGCACTGTCTACCCATATTAGGATCAAAATAAACTTTCTTAAATGCCGACCCAGCAAGTCCTAAGCTATACAACATACGCTCATGTTCCGGACGATACTCCACCATACGATCTGTAAGTTGGTAGTTCATATCCGCACGTACGCGCTCACCAGCTTCTTCTTTCTCTTTAGTCTCTTTACCTAAGATTTTTATCTTTACAGGGCCTTGCGCAGGAAAAGTCTCTGACATAGCTTCTGCTTGGAATCTAATAGCTGCTTCTGCCAATACAGTAGAATGTACACCACAGGCTCCTTCCCACGGTGCGGTACGCTCTTCATACTTAAATCCAAGGATGTCTAATCCTTTTACGTAAGTCTCAGCCCAATCCTTTCGACTCTGTATGTCAGACTCTACTAACCCAATTAACTCATCCGTTAATATTTGCTGATCACGCACATCTAACATATCTATTAAGTTAGCGTCAAAATCTAATTCTTCATCCATATCCGGCATGAAAATAACTTCTGCACTACCATCATCTAAGATAACTGCCTCTGGGTTTACGATCTCAATCTCTAACTCTCCACCCGTTAGAGTTTCACCTTCAGGAGCTTCCGCTAACAAACTTTTCTCAATAGCCATCATTTAACCTCTAATAATATCCGACACTTCTTCTAGAGAAGTATTTAGTTTCTTCTGGCTCATCTGAAGGTAGTCTTATAAATCCGCCCTGCCTAAACCGCATAAGCGCCATAACCGTAGAATCAACCAAATCATCGTTACTCATAAATGGGAACCCAGCAATCTCTTCAACAACTTCCTCAGCCCATCGAGTTTGGGGTACCCACACCAACTCAGAAGCTATAATATCAGATACAGAGTTCAAACGGGCTAATTTATCACCAGACCCTCTATGAGGAGTATATTCTTGTATAATAAGCCCCATACGACGCATTTCTTGGTATAACGCAACACCCGAACTCTTCTTCTCTACAATAAACGCATCTGGATCCCACATCGTATACTGTTCCATAGCCAACTCTTTTAACTCTGGAAACTCATATCTATCCTTAATACTGTTTAATAGTATAATGTTATGCGCATTTGTCTCCTCATTGAAGAATACACCCCAAGTCGTTAGCGCAGTATAATCAGCCCTATTATGTTTTTCTGCCGCAGAATCCAGTGACATAATAATATACTCACATGGAGGGGGATTTTCCTTCTCCCATATCTGCCACCACTCTCTTTTTACAATAGCCGCTTCTTCTGCTGTTGGCTGTTGCTGATACTGTGCATTCCACTGGAATAACGGCATAGACGCTTTTGTACGTTCTAAAGCCGCCATATCAAAAAACTCAGGCCATAAAGGCTTTTCTACAAGCTCTCCACTACTTTTATCTTCTATTTCAACAATAGCTGGGAACTCTACAACATCATACTGATCAGATTTCTCATTCTGACTCATATCCTTGACTACACGACCTGTCAAATCATCCATATGCCATCTAGTTTGTATAATAGCTACACTACCACCGGGCATCAATCGGGTACGAGCACCAAACGTAAACCACTCATATGCCTTCTCAAACACACTAAAGTTACCATTAATTACGTCTTGCTCCGAATGAGGGTCATCTACCAACAATAAGTGCGCACCACGACCCGCTAACGCCGATCCAACACCACATGCGTAGTATTCACCCCCTACACTAGTGTTCCAACGGCCCGCAGACTTAGAATCCGTAGCTAACTTTACAGTAGGAAATATAGCCTTATAATCGGCTAAACCAAGTAAATTACGTACTTTTCGACCAAAATCTACCGCTAAATCAGTCGTATGCGACACCATCATCACTTTTTTGTCTGGATTTCGCCCTAAATACCACGCTGGAAAGAAAATAGACACTAATTGAGACTTACCATGCCTTGGGGGGATGTTTACACATGCCCGATCTTTAGTTCCTCGCTCAATATCCATCAACATATCAGCCAAAATACGGTGATGTTTGCCTACAATAAAGTCAGGCATCATTCTCCTGCAAAATTCTATCAAATCATCGTACGCAACCTTGTTTTCACGCCTCGAATCAAGCTCATCTACCATTTTTTCAATCTCAGTGACCTCTGCCTCACTAAAATTGTCCAAGTTGTCCAACATGTGCTGGACTTCCTCGGGAGAGAACTCACTCATCTACCGTCTCCGCGTCGATTACGACTGCGTCGCCATCAACTTCAGGCGGGTTTATGAGCTTTTCTAGCTTTTTACGTAGATTTTTCTTCAAATCATCTGTTGATTGATGCGTAACAGTAACTTCTGACTTCTCAGCGAACAGCCCTACATCAGATATCTTACCCAATAACTCTAAAGCACGTAACCTTACCTTAGCATCATCGTTTTCTGTCTCTAAAATTAACTTGTTTGTTATTAAATGGCGTACTGAGGTAGCAGATTCGACCACAGAGCGACCAAATTCACTTAAAATGTTGTTTGTAAGCACTAAAGATGCCGGTGTCAGCTCTGCAACACGCGCCTTAGTAGCTTTTTTAGACGTTTTATCAGGATCTTCTGCGTATGACATAGTCAACATACTAGCAACAGCCTCATCTTCAGCCGTCGGAGTCAAATCTAAGCCTTCCTTCTCTAATTCCTTTGCCGTTACCGTAGCAGCACGCGCACGCACAGATAAATCCACCGCAGGATCATCGTCATACACCGGAACGCCAACCTCTGGCTCTAGTTTAATCGTCATATTATGTTCGCAGGTTATTAACCGTAGATGTATATATACCAAAAAGTAATACAGAGTGCAAGGTCATTACCAAAAATCATACCAAATATAATTAATATACATGTGTTGGTATGACTTAGAAAGTGTATAATTCCGCCTTCCCTAACTTACTACTTACTGGAGAACTCTCTTGGCCGAACTAATGTTCCTATCATCCGCATGCGTCGTTGTATCTATTGGACTTGTTTGCATCTTTTTTGAAGATGATCTTCCCTTTTAAAGGAACGCAACATACTAACACCATCCAACTCGTCTTCTTGTGTAAAGTCAGGGGGTAACAAGCGTAATTGATTCTTACCCTCTAACTCTGCCGCAGGCATTACAAGCAACCTCTCCATATCCAAAGCAATAAACATAAAGAAATCTGCAGTGTGCTCAGCACGTAAGTTAAAAGAATAACCAGATATACCCCTACGTTCATTGTTTTTATTAAAATGACAGAGGTTTGCAGACTTGACCTGCAATGTGAATAACGAATTGTCTAACGATTGACACCACAAATCTATGCCGGAACGGTCTACATGGTGACACTCAATACCATACTTCTCTAATTTATATACCGCGAAAAATTCACCTACCCTACCTATGTGACTCGCGTTACCTTCCACTAAAGCCTGACCCATACGTAATCTACTCATATTTGGATGAAACGCAAAAATACCACACAAAAAATTTTTTGACTAGCCTTTTTATAACAAAGGGGGGCCTTTTCAGAAAATAACGATTTATTTGAGTAAATTAGTAATACACGCACGCGCGGAGTCACACATTATATACGCGGGGGGTGGGGCCTGCCTACTGTATGGATACCCAGTGCTGCCCGGCATCGCACAGAAAACCAAACTATAGGGTAGCTACTAGCGCGCCGATAGCAAGCAATGTAATGTAACTTTTACTTTGTTCCATTTGTTTTGCTTTGTTCCGCTATTGTTCCGTTATTATTTGGGCAAACGTTACAAAATAAGATCGCGTAGTTGTGCGTGGGCTTGCGTGGGTTTGCTTAATGTATAGGTCTAAGGATTGCAAAGATAAGCAAAGATCTATTTATTAATATTTATAATGTTACTTTTTAAACAATATATATATAAAGGGTTTATTCGTGGGCACTCTGGCAGATTAAATCCAAGAGCAAAACATA
>Ga0208545_1001554_pt1 | contig 10114 bp, 11 predicted proteins | sample DEB08_DNA_12_FD_185498 | JGI IMG/M metagenome (GOLD analysis project Ga0208545, IMG submission 185498) | Aqueous microbial communities from the Delaware River and Bay under freshwater to marine salinity gradient to study organic matter... | ecosystem: Environmental > Aquatic > Marine > Coastal ... | reverse complement strand
CTTCTGGTCGTTCTATTCTTCGTAACGCTTATACCTCTTATGAGTATCTTAATAATCTCCAAGCTATTGAAGCCATTGCAGTAGAACGTGAGCTTGCTGGTATCCCAGTTGCTCGTATCCCTGCTGAGTATCTCTCAGGTGATGCTTCCGCTGCACAGTCAGGCTTCGTTCAAAACCTACAGCAAATCCTTCGTGACGTTAAGTTCAACGAGCAAGGGTATATTATCCTTCCTTCTGACACCTACCCAGATAAAGATGGTGCGCCAACCAATGTCCGTCTAGTTGACATTGAGCTTATGGCTTCCAACGGTAAGCGTAACATCGACATCAACCCAATCGTTAGTAGGTATCAGCATGACATTGCACGTTCTGTTCTTTCTGAGTTTCTTCTTCTTGGGACATCTGGTGGTTCCTACGCCTTGTCCAAGTCGAAGACAGACTTGTTCCTCCGTGCGCTTGAGAGTTACATCCAAGCAATCGTAGATGTTCTCAACAAACAGTTGGTCGAACGTCTCTGGCAGTTGAATGGTCTGAACTATGACCTCATGCCAACGATTGTCGCTGGTGACGTTGCTCCCCACGATCTTCGAGAGATTGCTTCGTTCCTCCGTAACCTCAATGGTGCGGGTATTGATGTATCATCTCATCCAGAGGTTATCAAAGACCTTATGGATATTGCAGAACTTGAATATGACCCTGACGTAAGTCAAGGTAACACAAACACACAGGAAATTGAATAATTATGGCTACTCTTAATGATCGGGTGTTCGACAACGGTTTGACCGTCCTCGACACAGAAGCAAACAAAATCGTTATCACCTCACAAGAGGCTACGAGCTTCACAGAAGCTGATGTAACATACGCATTGGGTAACAGCACATCACTGTCCATTGGCGCTCCACAGGACCGCACAGGTGGTGGACGTGAGGTTGTCGTTGCTGCTATCACTGATGGCTCTGTAACTGGCACTGGCACAGCGACACACTACGCTATTGTTGACACGGTAAACAGCCGTTTGCTTGCTACATCAACTCTGACAGCATCGCAGTCTGTTACATCTGGTAACACATTCACACTGTCTTCCGTCGCAATCGGTATCCCAGACCCAGCGTAAGCTGTGTTAATTATGATCCAGCTTAAGGACTAAAAAATGGTTACTCTCGTAAATAGAGCCAAAGTCGCCACAGCCACCACAGGCACAGGCACAATAACTCTTGGTTCTGCTGAGAGTGGCTATCAATCCTTTGCTGATGCTGGCGTGGTTGACGCTAATGTAGTCCGTTACACTATTGAAGATGGCACCGATTGGGAAATTGGATCAGGCACCTACACAGCGTCTGGTACGACCCTCACACGCACGTTGGACGAAAGTTCGACAGGTTCACTACTGAACTTAACTGGCAGTGCTGTGGTGTTCGTTACAGCGGCTGCTGAAGACATTCCTGCGGTTCAGGAGTTGTATGCTGAGAACCCTGTCACACCTACTGCGCCTAGTGCTACTGGTCTTAATGCTGTGGCTATTGGGAACGATGCGGTATCATCAAACACCAATACGTTTGCTGTAGGCAATTTTACAGATGCTACGGGTATTGAGGCTCTTGCAGTCGGCTATCTGGCGCAAGCAACTAGTTCATATTCTACAGCAGTAGGCACTAGGTCTGTTGCAAGTGGCACTGGCGCAACAGCCATAGGTCGTCTAACAGATGCAACTGGAATTAATTCTCTCGCTATCGGCTATAATGCTCAAGCTATTAACGGCGAACGTGCCACAGCCCTGACTAACTCCTACGCTTCTGGCACCGACTCCTTCGCAGCAGCCATAGCCAACAATACTAGTTCTTATGGCGCTACTAGTGCTAACTCGATTGCAATCGGGTATCAGGCGAAGGCTGGGCCATCTACTTTTGCCGTTGCAATAGGCACAGCCTCAAACGCATCTGGAACTGGGTCTTTAGCTCTCGGCTATAACTCACTTGCTTCTGGAAATTACACAACAACTGTTGGTATTTTCGGGCAGGCTCTCGAGGAGCGGAAAGTTGCTATTTCTGGCGGGGGTTTTGCTGCAAGAGGAGACGCCCAGTCAGGTATTTTTGTCTTGCGTAGTGACACCACAAGCGCAACGCCAGAAGCCCTAACAACAACAAATTCGGCAGCTTCAACAAGTAACCAGATCATCCTTCCCAACAACTCAGCCTACGCCTTCTCAGGCACAATCATTGCCAGACAACAGGCGTCTGCTGGCAGTGAATACGCAAGCTGGGAGATCAAGGGTGCATTGCTACGTGACGGTAGTGCAGCAACGACTGTTTTGGGCAACGGTATTCAGAACAAGTTGTTTGCTTCGGCTGGTGCCTCTGCGTGGGACATTGCATTGACTGCTGACACTACCAACGGTGGCTTGGCTATTACTGTCACGGGAGCAGCCGCCACAAACATTCGGTGGGTCGCCACTGTAAACACAAGCGAGGTGACGTACTGATGGGTAAGATCGAACTAGATCACACAGGCACAGGCGGCGGTATTACACTTAGCTCTGACGGCACAGACCTGCTGCTTGACGGCACAGCTATCGGTGGTGGTGGAGCCGCTCTTGAACTGTATGCTGAGAACCCCTCCAGCCCTACTGCACCCTCTGCTACTGGTCTTAATGCTGTGGCGATTGGGAGTGGGGCCACTGCAACGGGGAGTCAATCCTTCTCCTTTGGTTATGGGGCGGAAGCGACTGCATTTAGGGCGCTTGCAGTTGGCGGTGATAATATCTGCAACATTGATTATGCTTCCGCCTTTGGTTTTGGGGCTAACGCAACTGGCGATTCAGCGACATCTTTAGGAAGGTCGGCGTCAGCGAGTGGTTCTTCTAGTGTTGCATTAGGTTATACGGCAAGGGCCACTGCTCAATTTGCGGTTAGTATCGGGAATGGCTCTGACGCACTTTCTACTGGCTCCTTGGCTGTGGGCTTTAATGCTCAGACAGCCACTGGTACAAACGCCACAGCCCTAACCAACTCCCGTGCCTCCGGCGCAGACTCCTTCGCAGCAGCCATAACCAACAACACAGCAACCTATGGCGCTACTGGGTCTAACTCGGTGGCGATTGGGTATCAGGCGAAGGCTACGGGAACGGGGGCAATAGCTATAGGCTACCAAGCCGATTCTACAGCAAATAGGGCAGTTGTTATTGGTGGCACAAACAGTGACGCATCTGGCTTTTCTTCTGCTGCGATCGGGGCTGACACTAGCCAAGCACTTGGCAGTTACACTTTTGTCTCTGGCGCTAGAGCGAAAGCTAGTGAATATGGTAAATCCGCAAGGGCGAGTGGTTATTTTTCACAGACTGGCGATGCCCAAACAGGCACATTCGTTCTCCGCTCTGACACCACAGACGCCACCCCAGAAGCCCTTACCACAAACAACTCTGCGGCTGGCACCACCAACCAAATCATCCTCCCCAACAACTCTGCCTATGCCTTCCACGGCACCATCGTAGCCCGCCAGCAAGCCTCGGCAGGTACAGCATGTGCAGCATGGAAGGTTGAGGGTTTGATCCGCAGGGAAGGTTCGGCAGGGACGACAGTGCTTGTAAACTCTGCTACAACTATCTTGGACAACACTCCAGCATGGGGCATGACCCTATCGGCAGACACTACCAACGGTGGCCTCAAGATCGAAGTCACTGGTGCCGCAGCTACCAACATCCGCTGGGTTGCAACAATTAACACGTCCGAAGTGACGTACTAAAGGAGGCCACAATGGCTATTCAACTCGACCTGACAAACAGCCAATATGGCACACCGTTTGCTGGTGCTTACTTTCGCATCGCTACCGCAGCTATCTCTCGTATGCGTGAGGGTGGCCCCAAGTTCACCGTGATGGTTGATGTCGCTGGCTATGCCACTGCTACGCCTGACGATGACACCCGTGAAGTGGACTTCCGCCGTTACCATGCTGACTTGGCTGAGGTCGAAGCATCCGCTGGTGATAACTTCCTCGACAAGTGCTATGCTTGGTTGATGACACAAGACGACATGAACGGGAGCGTTGCGGTATAATGAGCATTGTCATCGACTACACAAAGGGTTTCTTTGAAGCAGCACCTTCTGGTGAAACAGTCGGTGACATTACCTCAAGCACCCTCGACCTGTCCACTGGCAACGTCTTCTCTGATGCACCTGCTGCCAACGTGACCTATGTGTTCAGCAACCCGCCCGCTACTGGCACTGCCTACGGCTTCACGCTCAAGGTAACGCCCTCTGCGACGGTGACTGTGACTTGGCCTGCCTCGGTTGACTGGGCTGGTGGAACGGCCCCTGACGCCCCTGCTAGTGGCGCTACGAATGTCTACTCGTTCTACACGCAGGATGGCGGAACTACATATTACGGCTTCCTCGCTGGTGGAGCAATGGCATGAGTTTAGCACGCATGATGCAAATGGCTGCTGCTGGCTCTGCTGGTGCTGGACCTGAGCCTTCTGGGTGGACCGATCCTGACTTGGGGAATGCAAGTTATGATGCTGTTAGCTTTAGCGTGGGTACGCAAGATAGTGTTCCGCTTGGGCTTACTTTCAATAATGACGGCACAAAGATGTATGTCTCTGGGGCTGCGTCTGATGACGTATTCCAGTATAGCTTATCCACGGCTTTTGATTTAAGCACTGCATCTTATGATTCTGTTAGTTTTGATATGGGCGGCCAAGACACTGGTGTTGACGAAATAGTGTTTAATAATGATGGCACTAAAATGTATATGCTGGGGTTTGGTAGCGATGCCGTTTATCAATATTCCCTTTCTACGGGGTTTGACATAAGTACCGCATCTTATGATTCTGTTAGTTTTAGTGTTGCAGCACAAGACACCACTCCAAGGGGTCTAGAGTTCAACGCAAGCGGAAGTAAAATGTATGTGTGTGGGGATGGTAGCAATTCGGTATACCAATATAGCTTGTCCACAGGATTTGACATAAGCACTGCGTCTTATGATTCTGTCAGTTTCAGTGTGGTATCTCAGGACACTGGGCCAAGTAGTCTGAGGTTTAATCCTGATGGCACCAAAATGTTTATTCTTGGCACAAGCACAGATTCGGTTCACCAGTATAGCTTATCCACAGGATTTGACCTTAGCACAGCTTCGTACGACTCTGTAAGTTTTAGCGTTGCCGCCCAAGAGTCCCTTCCAAACGGATTAGCTTTTAAGTCCGATGGCTCTAAAATGTATGTTTTGGGGTACACCAATGACACCATCTTCCAATACTCCACAGCCGCCGCTGCTCCCGCAGAGTGGACTGACCCTGACTTGGCCAATGCGAGTTATGACAGTGTTAGCTTTAGTGTGGCTGGGCAGGATACGGCACCGCAAGGTATGTTCTTTGGTGACGGCGCAACAAAACTTTACGTTGTTGGGGATGCTGGGGATGATGTAAATCAGTATTCACTTTCAACTCCTTGGGATATTACCACGGCATCTTATGTTCAGAGTTTTAGCGTTAGCTCTCAGGAGACAACGCCGGAGGGCATATTTTTTAAGCCTGATGGAACAAAGATGTATGTCTGCGGGAACGCTTCTGACTCTGTCCACGAATACGATCTTTCGACAGCTTGGGATTTGTCTACTGCATCATTCAATCAGTCTCTTAGTGTATCCACTCAAGAAGGAGCGCCAAGAGCGGTGTCGTTTAAGCCAGACGGCACAGTAATGCTTATCGGTGGCCCTGTCTCAGACTCAATACTTCAATACTCCCTTTCAACAGCTTGGGATATATCTACCGCCTCTTATGTTCAAAACTTCAGCATATCCGCTCAAGAAACAATCTTGCAATCTATGTTTGTCAATGAGGACGGGACTAGCCTTATGCTCGTCGGCCAACAAGGCCTAGATGTAAACAGATACTCCCTGTCAACCCCGTGGGACGTTTCAACGATGTCTTATGTGGAGAACTTTAGTGTTTCTGCACAAGACACTGCACCTGAAGGTTTGTTTTTTAAGTCAGACGGATCGAAGATGTATTATTGCGGATCGAACACCGACACCATCTACCAATACTCAACCGACTAAGGAGGCATCATGCTGCTAGTCAAAACCGCAAACGGACAGGTAAAGCAATTCCCTTACACGCTCGGAGACTTGCGCCGTGACAACCCGCAGACCAGCTTCCCCAAGAAGATCGGTGATGCTATCCTTGCCAGCTACGGCATCTTCCATGTGATGCCTGACGCACAGCCTGAGTACGACTCTCTTGTACAAGCCCTTGTGCGTGACCCTGAGCCTCACAATAACGAGACAGCGGTCAATGAGGAGACAGGCGAGACCTATAAGACGGGTCGCTGGTTAATTGGCTACACAGTCGAGAATAAGCCTCTAGATCAGGCAGAGGATGCTGTCAGGAACAAGCGTGACCGCCTACTGTCCGACACAGACTGGATGGCCCTGAGTGACAATGCCATGACACCTGAGTGGGCATCGTATCGACAGGCACTTCGTGATATAACAGGACAAGCTGGCTTCCCGTATAGCATGATCTGGCCCACTAAACCTTGAGGTAAAATATGCTAGGATTTTCCCCACTCGCCTCTGCACCTCTTGGAGATGATGGGGTTACTGCAAAGATTATCTACATCATCAACGGTGTGTCCATTACAACTGGTCAGCCTGTTGTTGGTAGTGCAAGTCTTGTTCAAGAGCATGATATTACAGCCAACGGTTTGACAGCAGGATCACCTGTAGTTCTGCCATCAACGGTTGTTCAAGATCATCTACTAGCAGCAAGCAACATTACAACTGGTCAACCTTCTGTACCAGCTATTACAGCTTTTGAAGAAGAAACCTTCTCTGCTGAACCAATCACAACTGGTCAGCCTACATTACAAGCCTCTACTCTACTACAAGAGCACGACCTTCTAGCTGAGATAATTACAACTGGCCAGCCTGCTGTTGAAGAAAGTTCTGTTAATCAGGACCACATATTAAGCCTTGTGGGTATTACGACAGGTTTCCCAATCGTCCTTGGCATTACAATGTCGGAACGAGAAACTTTAAACGCTGATCCAATTTCTTCTGGCATACCTGTAGTCGGTCTTCCGAATATTACGCAAGATCATTCCGTAATTATCGAAGGTATTACAACTGGTCAACCTATTGTTCAGGAAGAGACTGTTGTTCAGACCCACGACCTCACAGCAGCTAACATCAATACTGCACCACCTACGTTAGGTGTAACGACACTAGACCAGACACACGTCATTTTTGCTGAGGGTATCACAACAGGTCAGCCTGTAGTACCAGACATCACAGCCTTTGAAGACGAAACACTTTCTGGCGATAACATCACAACTGGAACACCTGTAGTTGCCACTACAACGATGATCCAGACATATCTCTTTGTTGGTGTAGGTATAACGACAGGTGTTCCTGTTGTAGGTCAAATCTCCCTCAACCCATCTAAGAGACGGGTAATATCAGTTACAGCTAATTCAGATAACACAGTTACCTTTAGTCGCACAACAAATACAGCAACATTTAGTAATAACCAAAATAGGGCAGCGTAATGGCATTTAAAATTAAACAGAATGACACATCACCTTCCCTTGAGGCTACACTTTCAGATGCTAACCTTGTCCCAGTGAACATCTCTGCTGCTACAGTAATGCTACATATGAAAGCTATTGGTGGTGATGTAGTTCTTGATGAACAGATGACAATCACTGATGTTCAGAATGGTGTCGTTCAATACGACTGGCAGGTTGGTGATACATCCACAGTAGGCACTTATTATGTAGAGTTTGAAGTCACCTATTCAGATGGTAGCATTGAGACTTTTCCTAACACAGGTAACCTATCTCTGGTGATTACACGAGAGTTGAACTAATGACTACTTGGTCTAGAAAGAACTATGAGCTTCCTGAAGCTAGGTTAGTTCAAGCTGAACGTGAGATATACAATCAGTTTGGTGACCTAGTTTCTATAGACGAAAAAGCTAAATCTCTCGTTAAGTTTGGTAAGTCTGCTACACTTAGTACAGATCGTGAGACTGTCTGGACTGTAGGTGGTATGGAGACATACGTTACTGGTAACACAATCGACACTATCTCGTCTAGTTCTGCTCTAGATACTCAAGAGTTAGTTTTAGAGTGTCACACAGTAACAGGCTCAGGCTTAGACCAACAGTTTATCTTTCTTACCCAAACGATAACGCTTAATGGTCAGAACAAGGTAACTTTGCCCACTCCAGTGGCTAGAGTTTCTAGAGTTTACAACAATAATGGCATAGAACTTTTTGGTGTCGTTAATGTGTATGAAGATACAGCTATTGTCGGTGGTGTACCATCTGATGTAACTAAAATTCATGACCAAATACCACTAGGATTTCAACAGAGCTTTAAAGGCGCTACGACATTCAGTAACGAAGACTACTATATCCTTACGGCAGGGTTTGGTTCTGTTACATATAAGCAAAGTGCTGCTGTTAACTTCTATCTTGAATTTAGACAAGATGGTAAGGTCTTTAGGGAAGGTGCTGCTGTATCAGCTAACTCCGCTGGTGGTGCATGGCAGATTAACCTAGACCCAGCAATCGTCATCCCAAAGAACTCTGATGTTCGTATTACCTGTCAGAGTAACACTCAGGGTGCTGAAGTTTATGCCAGCTTCCAAGGCTATATAGCAAAGGTCATCGGATAATGCCCTATTCAAACCCAAAAGAAGTTCCTTCTAGCGTACCTTCGGGTAAGAAGCGTCAGTTTATGGAAGTTTTCAACTCTGTCTACTCCGACACAAAAGACGAAGGAAAAGCAATGGCCGCAGCTTACAGTGCTATCAAGAAGGCACAATATGCCAATGACATCTTTACTACAGCGGAAGAAGCCCGATCCCGTAGTATGGACTTAGGTCTTAATGGTGACATCCACGTCTCTGACTATAACGAACAAGCTGTCTTTATGCCAGCCTCTTCTGAAGATGCCTATGTCGCCTATTACGAGCAATTAGGTGGCATTGAGGGGGGTCAGGAGCCTGAAGAGCAAGAAGATGCTCCTATGGACCGCATAGAGGCTCTCAGGGCTATCGTAGCTGAAGTGATAGGTAAGAAAATGACTACAACAAGCATAGAAGGTAAAATCCTTAAAACAGACGACGAACAACGTCTTGTTTATGGTTGGGCCTCAGTAGTAACCGAAGATGGTGAACCTGTAGTGGACCGCCAAGGGGATGTTATCGAAGCTGACACTCTTGTGAAAGCTGTAAACGAATTTATGGAGCATGTGCGGGTTGGCAAAGCTATGCACACAGGGGAACAGGTTGGTACTATCGTACATTCCCTCCCCATCACTAAGGAAATTGGTGAAGCTCTGGGTATTCAGACTAATCGTGAAGGTTGGGTCGTCGCATACAAAGTATATGATGATGCAGTCTGGGATATGGTTAAGTCTGGTGAACTTGCGGCGTTCTCTATTGGGGGCCGTGCCATGAAGGAGGAAATCTAATTTGCCTAATCTCCTAAAAAACTTGCACCTTGAGGAGCTTTCCCTTGTGGATCGTCCAGCCAACGCACAGGCAATGGTCTCTCTCTTCAAGCGTGATAACTCCGATAAGGAAACTAAAATGAACGAAGAACAAGAAATGGAAGCTCCAGTAGCTGAAGTTATTGCCGAAAAAGCAGACGAGGCTCCAGAAGCTGAACTTATCGACATTGAAGCCCTTAAAGCTGACATCGCTCGTTTCTCTGCTGAAAACGAAAAGCTCCGTAAGGGTCTTATCGACGCAGGTTTTATTATCACCGCTGAAGCAATCGAAAAGAAAGCTGAAGTTGAGATGATGGATATTGAAGGCGAGATGGTCGTTAAGTCCGACATCCCTGCCCCAGTTCTTAAAGCACTTGAAGCTGCTGATGTAGCCAAGCGTGAACATGAAATCGAAAAAGCTGACATCGAACTGACGAAACGTGCTGGTGAAGCTCTCCCACACTTCGCAACTGATGTCGCTAAATCTCTCGTAGCTAAGTTCTACGAAGATGAAGCAATTATGGAAGCTCTTAAAGCCGCTGATGCAGCCTTTGAAGCAGCCATGCAAGAATTTGGTAAGTCTGACGTAGACGGCGAGTTCGCTACCTCTGCCGACAAGCTAGATG
>Ga0208545_1001551_pt1 | contig 10128 bp, 19 predicted proteins | sample DEB08_DNA_12_FD_185498 | JGI IMG/M metagenome (GOLD analysis project Ga0208545, IMG submission 185498) | Aqueous microbial communities from the Delaware River and Bay under freshwater to marine salinity gradient to study organic matter... | ecosystem: Environmental > Aquatic > Marine > Coastal ... | reverse complement strand
GAGGTAAACGATATTGAGATAGTAAACGAATACTTTGACACTAAAAAACAAGCCTCTAATTTTGGAGCTGAATTAATTTATACCCTATAACACTATGAGACTAATAAACAGATTACTTATTAAATATAGTTACCTACCATACAAGACGGTAACCCTAGAGACTGGCCTAATAGTAGACCACTATAGAAACGGTAAACTAATCGCTAACAAGCGCATAACACCATACAGATAATGGAATTCCTAGACCACATGGCCTGGGCCTTAAAGGAGGGTATACGATGCTACCCTATCCCAGTAAAAGAGTTTTATACTACTAAAATAAAGAACAAGACGGCTAACATGTGCAAGGTCAAGATATGCGTAGAGGTCAATAATGCTAAACACATGGGCCAGGATGTATACAAACAAGACGATACCCTTACAGATAAAATAGCTGAGATTTACAAATACTATTATAATAACAGAACCATTAAAAACTAAATATATGATACCAGAGGTAACACCAACAAAGTACAAAAAAGACCATTACGTGGTAAAGGTAAACAATAACCTAGTAGGCGCGTTTGAGCGCTCAGAGCTCAGGCATTTAATAGAGGTTATAGATGACGCCATAGGGAGCGGTTTAAGAGCTCCAGTTACTATAGAGCAATCTGAATATAGCCAGATGATAGAAAAGGCCAGAGAGGCAGCTCTAAATGAGGCCCAGGGTGATGACTGTGATATGTGCGGCTCATGATAGTAAAAGAGACCTCAACGTATGCCTTAGAGCACATGATAAATAATTTTACCTGGTATCCTAACGACATACTAAGTAAGGCTAAAAGAGAGCTAGATAGACGCTATAGAGCACGTACAATTAAGCTACAGAACGAAATTGCTAAAAAAAACTTTAACCCTGGGAGCGCTGGTTCTTAGGGTTTTACGTTTTAATTTGAAAATAAATGCAAAATAATTAATATTTTCTCAGGTTTAACTAAAAAGAGTATGTATCTTTGTAGTGTAAATAATAACTAACTATAAAAACAAACATTATGATACAAGAAATCAACAAAGGAATTGAAAGAGCACTAGAAACTATCAACTACGAGTTATCTTTTGGAGACTTAGCTAACCAAGAGAGAATAGCTAAATATAATAAGTATATTGCAGATATGAACGAACTAAAAGCAACTATCTAATAACTAACGGGGGTTAACGCCCCCTTAATATAACACTATGAATAAGATACAGGAATTACACGACCAGATAGTTAACAACACTGAGCTAATAGCTTTATATACGCATAGGGGCGATATCGCTAATACAGTTGAGTCTACCGAATACTGGCATTTAAAAGCCGCTGACCTGGAGGCTAAGATACTGGACCAGGAATTAGAATTCTATAGCCTATCTATAAGTTTATAAGAAAAAAACCTTGCATTAAGTTGTGAGGTTTCTTTTTTTTATATATCTTTGTAACGGCACTATAAAGTTAACGCTATTTAGAATGAAAATAAATAAAAGTTTTTTGCTAAAATCCTTTTTTTAACTAGAAATGTATTGTATCTTTGTAGCGTGCACTGAAGCACCCCTTAAATTTTCTTGTTATGACTTACAATTTCAACGCCTTATTAGATATCAGTACTAACCCAAATGACGTATTTGAGAATGACTACTGCATAGTAGAATTAAACACGGGAGCTATCACCTGGAAACCAGGAATGTATATGCCTAAGATGGCTAATAATATTAGGTATCATTTAAAAATTAGAAATAATTCGTAATTTTCTTTTTTTAACTAAAAAACATTTGTATCTTTACATAAATAATAATCATTAAAACAAACACCATGAGTTACCTTACAAATTTCGAAGACAAAAAAGCTGAAGCAATGGACGCATTACTAACGTTACAATTACTAGCGCCGCTTAGAGACTTTAACAAATACGAAGATTTAATTGAAAACCTTAAAAACTTATAATATGGGACGTTTAAAAAACACATTACCGCTAGATTTAGAATTAGTAAACATCATTAACGCTAAGCAAGGCTTTAGTGCTCCATTAGTAGAATACCCTAAGAGGTACGTAGTGGGCTATAAGAACGTCTTACAGGTCTCTAATCCTTCAATGCACAGTAAAGTATACCGCTTAGTACACACGGCGCTTACAGATGCCCCAGAAGGCGCTGAGATATTCGGAGGCTGGCTAGCTGAAGATGGTACGTATTACTTAGATTATAGTACTACGCATGACGGTTTAACAGTAGCTTTGGACCTGGCATTTATGAGAGGTGAGCTAGCTATCTGGGACAGAATAGAATGCAAAGAAATAAAAGTATGTAGATAGTATACCTAGTAAAGCCTCTTAATTTGCCGACTCTGACCCGAAGCACTTTAGGAGGTTTTATGCTATTTGCCAAAAAAGTGGGCACTATATATGTAAGTGTTTATAAGTAGGCATAAGAAACCATTAAAAGCCTTGTATGCCAATTTTGAGACGTGTACCTTTAACTAAAATAAAGTAAGGGAGTTAGCTTACAATAATAAAACTACACAAGCATTATGAGAAAAAAGATTTTAGGGCCCAAGAAGCCTAGCGATAAGTGCAGTAAACATAAAAGAAGCGCTACTATCTGGTATCGTGATACTGGTGAGCTAATTTGTTTCAAGTGTAATACAGTGATAATCAAGGGAGTAAAAAAAACTTTGAAAAAAGATTAAAAAAGCTCAGGTCAAACTAAAAAGAGTATGTATCTTTGTATCATAATTAAAAACAAACATTATGACTTACAATTACGAAAGCTACAAAAAAGGAGATAAAGTTTACCAGATAGACAGCTGCGGTGAGCAAGGAGATTTCTTAGGGCTAGTATCTAGACAGACAAAATATTCTTTTTTCTACATCGACGAAAGAGGTCGTGAGAGAATGAAATACAGAAATATTCTTAAATAAATCTTAAAAAGCTTTTTTTAACTAAATAACATTCGTATCTTTACAAAAAACTAATTTAAAAACAAATATTATGTATACTGAAAACCAAATTATCACAGACCTAAGAAACCTTTTAAACCCTAACGCTCAATTTTACATTAAAGCAAATGGAGACCTTACAATGAGCTTAGAAGGCGAATTTGTAGACCACACCTGGCCAGCTGGAACGTTTATACCAGACGGTACAGCCGACAGTAACGACTTAGCTACTGCAAGTCTAACCGCTCAGGAAAAAGCAAACTCAATAAAACTCTATAACAGACTTTTTGTAGGGCAATTAGAAGGGCAAATTACAGCTCTAGAAGATGGCGATATTCCTAGGAGAGCGCTAGTAAAGAACCTTAAGAAAATTGCACAGGATATAACAGGATTAAATCAACTATAACATGAGACCACTAGAAAAATTTTACAAAGACAGTGACGCGATACTTAAGCGCATGAACCACGAAGACGCTGTATTACTTATACAATTAGCTGGGAGCTTATGTACAGAGGCTAGAGAGTACGGCTACGACAGCGGCAAAGACCATGCAAATGAAATGAACCGAATTAAAAACATGTAATATGATTAATAGAAAAGATTACGAGATGGGCTATAATAGAGCTCTAAAAGACCTAGAGGCAATAGTAGATGACTCAGAAAAGTTAAGCGACTCAGAGCTGCTAGAAAAGCTATACCACACCATCCTGGACCTCCAGGCTAAGAGATAAAGATGTTTGTTTTGTTTTAGGCGCTTACTGTAATGGTAGGCGTCTTTTTTGTACCCTAAAATCTCGTTAACTTTATTGCACCGTTACAAATATAATATATAAATCTCACATACACAAACTTTTTTTTAGACTACCTTTTTTCTTATACAATGTTTTTAAATAAAGACCCTAACTATATAAGATATGAAGATAGAAGTACCTACTAATATAAACGATATCACCCTGGCCGAATACCAGAGGTTTGCTCTAATCAATACAGACACCCAGGATAAGGAATTTTTTACCTTTAAGACTATTGAGATATTTTGCGACGTAGATATCGCTCTGGTTTCTAAGATGGCCTATGAAGATGCTACAGAGCTCTCTAAGGACGTTCTAGCTGTCCTGGACCAGACAGTACCCTTTACTAACAGATTTACTCTGAATGGTATTGAATACGGCTTTATACCAGATTTACAAGCAATGAGCTTAGGTGAGTTTATTGACTTAGAAGAAAATTTAAGTGATGCTAAAAACTTTCACAAGGCAGCCGCTGTTATGTTCAGACCGATTGTAAAGAGTTTTAAGAACCTTTATACGATAGAGGGGTACAATGCAGACCCTGAAGCGATAGAAGCTATGAAAAGCGCCCCTATGGGTATTATCGCAGCTGCTATTGTTTTTTTTTACGGTATCGCGAACGAATTAGTAAAGGCTTCCCAGAGCTGTTTAATGGAGTCAGCGAAGATGGCACAGACTACTCTAGAGAGTCCCAGTTTTACGCAAAATACGGCTGGTTTAACTCTCTCTATGCTTTATGCTCAGGTGATGTTACAAGGTATCAAAAAGTAACTGAAATAAACCACTTAGAGGCATTAACATTTTTAGAATTTAGTAAAGAAAAAAGCGAAATTGAAAGCGCACAATACAGAAAATAAATGAAGGCATTATTTGATTTAACAGACAAGATTAAAACTGAATTAGAAAATAACCCGCTAATTAACCAGGTCACTTTTGGTGATTTATTTGAGGTGGATTTATTAAAGAAAAATATCTATCCTTTGGCACATGTTGGCATGCAGTCGGCCCAGATTTCTGGAGGTGTAGCATACGTAGATATTAGTATACTATTTCTGGATATTGTAGACGAACAAAAGCAAGCTCAGACAGACCAGTTTTACGGTAATGACAATGAACATTTCGTACTTAACAACATGTTTGCAGCGGCAACTAAGACGGTCCAGGAATTAATGAGAGGTGACACATACAGCCAAGGATTTCAGGTAGAAGATGACAATGTGGCGGTTGAGTTCTTTAGTGAGCGATTTGAAGACAAATTAGCTGGTGTAGGAATTGATATGACAGTAACCATTAAAAACACTTTAGACCTTTGCTAAATTTAGCTAATCTTAGGAGTACGTCACAGTACTGGAAAACTAGAGCTGTAGTAGACAAATACAGGCGCTATGTTGTAAGCCAGGCTAAGGCCAATTTAACCCGTGGGCGTATTGTCAGGGGTAAAAAGGCTAGTTATAAGGCTACCAGTAAGCTGCACGGTTCTATTAAGGGGTATATTGACAAAAAACAGAAACGCTCAATAAAGGGTAAGTTTACAGGGGGCTCTGAGCTGCCTAGTTTAACCTTTGAGATGAATAGCTACGGTAAGTTCGTAGATGAGGGTGTAAAGGGTTCAAATAGCACTTATAGAGAGTCTATGCTATCTAAAAATAAGTTTAGAGGTGGTAAAAATACTGTACCAGTAGGTCCTATTAGAAAATGGTTAAAAGTAAAGGGCTTAGATGAGCGTCTGGCCTTTGTAATCAGTAGGTCAATATATCAAAAAGGTATTAGAGCTTCACACTTTTTTACCAAACCTCTGGAGAAACGTAGTAAGACTTTTAAAAAGGCATACCACAAGGCAGTAGCCGACGATATAGCAAAGAATTTCGCTAATCAAATAGCAAAGAAAATAAGACAAGCACAACGTAAAAAACAAATTAGAAAATAATGGCACAATACAGACAAATTAACACGCGCAGCCCCTTTTATGTACAACTACCTACAGCTCAGCCCAGGATAGAGCTTAATTTAAAGGTATGGTCTGGTGATGTTGTTACAGATAAGCCAGCTACACCTACGTATACGCTCGAAAAGGAGGCTATAGGCGGTGAAGCAACTTTTGAGATATCTGAGCTAGTAAGAGACTTCAATAGCCAAACTGAGGCCTACAACTCTGGGGCTGTATGGGTAGAAACTAGTTTAAATGATTTCGTTTTAGCTGCTACAAGCACAATCTATCTAGCTACTGAGGGTTATACCCTATATAAGGATGGTATACAGCACAATGGTAATAGCTGGCAAACAGATTACTGTATGCTACCTGAAGACGTAGACGGTAATTACAGACTAACTGGAGCTAATCTAATAAGCTCTAAATTTCAGGTCCTAGTAAACTCTCAGGATGTTACAACGGCCTTAACAGGTACTATAGAAGTAACTAATACATCTGTATCTGTTATAGGTACATCGACTCTTTTTACTACTGAGCTATCTGTAGGTAATTCGATTACTATCGCTGGAGTTGACTACACAGTAGGTTCTATAGTAGGGGATACATTATTATTTTTAACTGTAGCTTACGCGGGGGCCACAGCCTCAGGATTATCTATAATTAGAAACGACTATAATTGGTTTTATACTACAACTAATACCTCAGGAGTTACCTCAGCACCAACTATAATAGCGCCAACTAGCTTAAGTAGTGAAATGCTTAAGACCTATGCAATGAGTAACACATTTAATAGGTATGATTTCAATTTAGATGGTGAGATTTTTACAGTATATAGAGACACCTTTGATTGTCATAAATACAACAATGATGACACACTAGCAGCCTCTTATTTGAGTGGTTTAGCTAGGCCTATAACCTTGCACTATATTAATAAATTCGGGGCTAAAAATACCTTTAACTTTACATTAAAACACACTGAAGAAATTAGCTCCAGCTCAGATACTTTTAATAGAAATGTAATGAATTACAGTGCTCTTAACTCTGGTAACAGTTTACATGCCTCTAGGAAGCGTTTAACGGGTTCTAAGCAGTCTTTTACTATTAATACAGACTATATAAAGGAATACTACGTAAAGCAGTTAGAGGAGCTTATATTAAGCGAGTACGTATGGGCTTCAATACCTCATATTTCTACTAACTTATTACCAGTTAATTTAGAAGACAAAAAGATAGAAAAAAAGAACCACCTAAACGACGGCTTACTACAATACACTTTTAACATCGTAACAGCATCTGAATATATAAACACCGTAAGATAATGAAGATACCAATTAGAATACTTATAGGAGATATTCCAGGGCCAGCGGTTACAGAAACCTGGGGCGATATTATAGATAGCTGGGAGTCTTACGCTTTAGTGTGGAACGCAGCGAGTAATCTAGGTGTAGACCCTAACCAGGCCCCAGTATTGGATATGTTCGGTGATGAGGGTATTAGTATTAAATCTGTAGTAAAGGATTTATCTGACCCTAAGAAATTATTTACGGATTTTAGCCGCTCATTTACAGTCCCAGCCAGTAAGAAAAATAACCGTATCTTTAAACACTATTATAATATAGATATTCAAAATGGCCTTGACTCTAGAGAGCTAATTAACGCCACTATCATAATGAATAATGTGACCTACAAGATAGGTAATTTAAGAGTAGATAGTGTTAGCATGAATAACGGTATCGCACAAAATTATAAGGTTACTTTTATCGGTAAATTATCTGAGCTATCCAGACGTATGGGAGCGGATAGATTAAGTAGTTTGGATTTAACTATTTATGACCTACCAGCCCTGGATGCTAAGGCAGAATTTTCTAATACTACAAAGAGGCCTTTGATGTTTCCTTTAGCTACTAGAAAAAACAGATTTTTATACGATAGTTCACAGGCTGAATTAAACTTAGAAGGGGTTACTAATATAGCCTATGCTGGAGCTACTCAGTTCCCAGATTATGGTATACGTGAAAGAGACCTAGTAGGTGCATTATCTGTAGGGGCTTTATTGGATGCTATAGAGGTAAAATACGGCTTTGTATTTGATGGTATTTTTACCCAGGATTACGTACGTGATTTATACCTATGGCTTCACCAAACAGACAAGACCAGACAAGGTGAAAATCTTACAGCAATAGGTGACGGTTTTGAATGGTCACCAGTTCCAAATGCCAGCAGTGCAGCTCACTGGGTTTTAAATAACAGCTCACTAAAATACTTAGGAGCTGGAGGCGTACCAGAGACTGAAGGACACATAGTATATAGAATAGGGGTGATAGGAACCTGGACCGATACAGGTAAGGTAAAACTATACAGAAACGGTAATTTAACAGCCACTACTAGCGTATCTGGTGAATTATCTTATATGCCGTGGGTAGATAATGATAACGTAGGTGATATCTGGACCGTTGAGGTCGAAAGTGATGTATCGCAAACTTTTAGCGGTGTAAGGATAGTATTAGACCAGTACGAATGGGAGCGCGAGGGTAATATTGGCGGCGGCGCTGGTGGAGACGGTTACTATAGCTATTATAGTTTTGGAGTAGCTGTAGATGCGGTAACTGGTACAGCTGGAACGTTCTTAATTAATCACAATCTGCCAAAAATGAAAGTGATGGATTTTTTAAGCTCTATTTTTAAAATGTTTAACGTAGTAGCTGAGGTTACAAATGACTTGCATATAACAACTAAACACTATGACCACTTTATGAGTGAGGGTACGCTGAAGGATATCACGCCTTACGTACATGTGGATAATTACAACATATCTAGACCTAATATATACTCTAGCCTACAGATGGAGTTTGCAGACGTTAAAACGGCCTTAGAACAAGGCTACGAGGCTGTTAATGCTAAGCAATACGGTGAAATAACGTACGACCTAATAGGTAACAATGGCGTAAAGCTCTCAGGGAGTGAATATAAGCTGAAAATAGAGAACCAGCGCATACCCTTAGAACCACTAACGAACCAGGCTAACAATACAGCTACAGGTGTAGTACATGCGCAATTCTCGGACCTTAAAGGCGCTGAGCAATCTATAAAGCCAATGTTCACGTATTTAGCCCGTAAAGCTGGAGGTGCAAACCTGGGTTTTTGGGTTAATACAAGCGTCGAAAGTGTAGCCACTTACATGATGCCATGTAACACGTTTTCAGATGACCAGGCCCCAGCTATTTTTAACAATACAGTTCTGGGGTTATATTTCGGTACTGAGCTAAACGAATACGATACAGATAAGACATTAATTGGTATAGGTCTCTGGTCCAGCTTCTATAGAGGCACAACAGCTATGATGTTTGACGAAGATAAAAGGAGGGTTAATTTTATCACTGAATTACCTCAGGGGATGGTACGCAATTTAAAGCTATCGGATGTGCTACATATCTCAAATAAATTCTATAACATAAACGCTGTAGAAACCAACTATATGACGGGCCAGACTAAGCTAGATTTAACACTAGTAGGCCGCTCTATTTTGAAAGAGTTTAAACCTCAGGATATCCTGGTAACAAATGACCATACAGTAGATGGGTTATACTTCACGTATATAGACAACACTACTGGTTACTTAACAAAAGGGTTTATTTTACCTTTACAAAGTACTACTTTACCGATGGTGGGGACGGTCCTAGGCTTTTCACATGATGAGTATACACTAGACGATGTGTAGGCAAAATACATGTTTTTAAATAAACAACCATGATAGAAACAATATTATTTTTACTTAAAACCGTAGAGAGCGACTCTAAGACAGTTTTAATAGCTAAGGGGTTACATAAGTACCCAGAAACCTGGAGCGAGCTTAAAAGATACTTAAAATACCGTTACAACCATAAATACCGTTAAATAATGAAAGAAATTCGCAAAGTTCATATATCTGTAAGTAGTAATGTAGGGACGTCTATGAACAAGGGTACTGTCGCAGCTACTGGCTTAAGCGGTGCACTGAAAGGAGTAGGTACGTCAGCTAATCTAGCTACTGGTGGTATTAAAGCTATGACCATGGCACTAATTAGCTCTGGAGTAGGGGCGTTAGTTGTGGGTCTAGGGGCTTTGGTTGCTGGGTTTGGAGCGGTTATTAATAAGTCTGCTGAGTTCTCAGTAGGAATGAGTAACTTAAAAGCTATTATAGGTGCAGATAAAGATGAGAGTATTTTTGCCAGACTAGCCAAGGATGCTAAGCGTTTAGGGGCTTCTACAGCCTTTACAGCTACTCAGGTAGTCGAATTACAAACTGAATTTGCAAAGCTAGGTTTTACTACAGATGAAATTGTAGGAGCTACAGAGGCTACACTGAATTTAGCCGCAGCAACTAAAACAGATTTAGCCACAGCCGCAGCCGTAGCTGGGGGTACTATGCGAGGGTTTGGGATGACAGCCCAGGAGACTGGTAGGATTACAGATGTA
>Ga0208545_1001544_pt1 | contig 10142 bp, 9 predicted proteins | sample DEB08_DNA_12_FD_185498 | JGI IMG/M metagenome (GOLD analysis project Ga0208545, IMG submission 185498) | Aqueous microbial communities from the Delaware River and Bay under freshwater to marine salinity gradient to study organic matter... | ecosystem: Environmental > Aquatic > Marine > Coastal ... | reverse complement strand
TCCTCTTGAGTCTTGACGCCAGCCCATGAATATGTTTTGCCTTCCGGTCCATGCTGATCGCCGGGGGACTTGTATACCAGTTTAGGTTCAAACATTATTTCTTCTTTGCCTTCTTCTTAGCGGTCCTAGCGGTACTCAGTGCAATGGCAATGGCCTGCTTCTGCGGCCTGCCTGACTTCATCTCGGTCTTAATGTTCTTTGAGATGGTGCCCTTAGAATAACCCTTTTTCAACGGCATATCACGCTCCTAAAAAGAAACGAGGGGCCGAAGCCCCCCGCCATTTTTTACACCTGTCCGAACAACATGATTCCAGACATTTCTGGCTGCTTGTTCACTACACCGAACAACGTGTCGCACCGATACTTGGTGGTCATCGTGTTGATGTCGTAAAACTTTTGCATGACCAGCTCAATGCCGTTATCAGTGGTTCCGCGCATTACCGCAGTGCCTGCGTCAGCGGGTACAGCGTACCGTCCGGGGAGCAGTTCCAAAGCGTCACGCTGCCAAAACGGGTTTGCGTAGGCAGTGGTCGTGTTCAAGAACACAATCGCCGCAGCAGCCGCTGGGGTAACGATACAGTTTTGGTACTGAGCCGAGGCATCAGATACTACTTGGTTTGAGATGATCCCGGGTGAGATCACCATAGTCGTGCCGTTGGTTACCGAGATAACTCGGAACGTCTTGAGCTGACCAGTCGACTGTTTAGTGATGTGATGAACGGCTTCAACACCAGCGATCGTGAACGCGTCACCAGCGGCTACGTTAGTAGTGCTAGAGACAGTTACAGTCTGGTATCGGTTATCGACGTTGGTGGTTCCACCAGTAACAGCTTGCGTTGCAGCAGGAACGAGGTAGTTCGTAGCAGCATTTTGCGTGTCGATAGTGATCGCACCACCGCCAGCAGCAGCAGTGATTCGGTTAGCGTAGTCAAGCTTCAACGTATCGAAGCCAGCTACCATGCCAACACGGCTGCGCTCATAGGCTGAATCAGACTTTTCGTTGCCGAAAGATCGTGAAGCCTTAGACAGATCGTTTGCCATACCGTTGTAGTCACGGCTAGACAAAGCCAAAGTCCGCTCGTAGTCGGGCACACCCTGCTCGTTCATGATCGCGTCAGCTTGTGCAACGTCATCATAGCCCGATGCAGCAGCAGTCCGCTTAACAACCAACGTGCCTTGCAAAGCAGCAGTGTTCATAATTGCTACGTTGATGTCAGAGGCAAGCTTGTTCTTAGCAGCCGCACCGAGTCGGTCTTCTTGCAAGGCATCGCGCAATTCCAGAGCGTTCATTGTGAACGGTACTGCTTTGCTGAAGCCAATGGTAGAAGGCACTGCCAACTGAGTGAAGTTTTTGTAGTCAGCAGCAATATCAGTACCGGGAGCGGCATCGATAGAGGTACTAATGTAAGGCATCGGACGCCAGATAACGTCATTGGTGCGTTCCATCATTACCTGATCGGTGGTGTAAATACCGACGTTTCTGCTTAACACTAAGGCATCGTGGAAACCTTCCAAGATGTTTTCGAACGCTACGCGCTCTTCTTTACTAAAGCTATTAGCCATGATTGGCTCCTTTTAATTTATTTCGCCGCTCGTTTCTGCGCGCGCTTATAGGCCATGACCTTATCCATGTTACCTGTCCGCGCCGCTTCTTCTCGCAGCCGTTCTAGGGTTGAGTCCACAGCTCCGCTCGATGGTGCCGTTGCCGATACCGTTCTTTCGGGCTGTGTTGCAGCCTTGCGATTTCCAATCTTCAAATTACTCTCCAATTTTGCCACCGCAAAGGCAAACTTTACGGGATCGTCTATTGCGGCAAGCTCTTTAGCCTTCTTGGGGTTCTTACCCAAAGCGTAAATCACTAGCGCAGGGTTCTCAGCACCTTGAATTACAACGCCCTGTTGAACTACGTTAAACATCTGCTGCGCGACTTCCTCAGCATCGTCATAGTCCCTGACCTTTAACTTGGTCTTGGCCTCAACGTAACCCTCCAGCTTCGCGTTCCAAGCCTGTTGCTGCTCCTCTTCGGCGCGGCGGACTTGGCTCTGCTGCTCATCGACGAGTTTCTTACGCTCGTACCAGTCAGCCAGCGACTGCTCGTATTTCTCGGTGTCGTAATCTAAAGCTTCAAGATTCGGCTTCGGTCCCAAGTTAACAACTGGATTGGTCTCAGTTGACTGGTTTACCCGGCTCTCTAATTCTCGATTACGTTTCTTCAACTCCCTGTGTTCGCGTCTAAGCTCTCGGACCCATTCGGGTGCGGCTTGCTCTTCTTGAGGCGGCGGTTCCTCACCGTCAATGGATACTACTATTTCGTCAGGCTCTTCTGATTCTGCTTCTGTTTCAGGCTCGCCCTCATCGACTTCATCGATGGCTGCGTCCTCAATCTCAAGCTCCTCTTCAACGTCCTGCTCTTCTTCGTATATCTCCTCGACTTCTGCCATTTTGTTTGATCCCTGTTAACTCACCCAAGTTCTCGGCTGGGCGGTTGCCGTAGACCAATTATCACCCTTGTGCAAATTATTTCAACTTTTTTACATTAAGGGGGTTGTTATCTTACCAGTAAGATGCGATACTCTCTTTGTCGTCGGGGTTCGGCGGCACTTAACCAGCAAGGAGATAAAAATGAACAGCGGATTAACTAGCACAGGCTACATCGACAATTATGACCAGCTTGATTGTTCGGTCAAAAAAAAGTTTGATTACGCGTATGAATCTTTGGTTCATTTTTGCGAAACATCGTCTGAGATTTCAGATAGCTTTTTTGATAAAACTTCTGATGACGAGTATTTCTTTTGTCATCTTCTTCATCAAGGCCCAACCCGTTTAGACGGATCAACAGTTATCGGCGAGGCTACAGTTGTGAAAGAACGTCCTGAAATTGGCGGCAGAGAATCAGCGTTTTTGGAATATTCTTGCGACTTTCGAGGCAAAGTCACAATCATCGATTTTGTCGCTAGATAATATCAACCGGGGCTTCGGCCCCACAATCAGCAAGGAGCCAAAAATGAAAAATTCATCATACGCAGATTGGGCAGAAGAACTCGCAAAGTTAGGCTTTGATTGCTCAAATTTGACTGACGATCAAATGGACGAAATTGGCATGGCACATGAACGCGCAGATTTAGACTGGCATTGGGCAAGCGTGAACGAAAAAGATTGGAGAAAAGGAAGCTTCACGCGAGAATATTACGCCGCTCGCATTGCTGAAGCGAAGGTCGCTGTCGCAGCCTGTGGCGCTGAGACTCTTGATGAGATGGTGTGCCTTTATGTCGGCGGCATTTGGGACGATTTACGACTTGAAAGATAATATCAACCGGGGCTTCCGCCCCACAACCAGCAAGGAGTTATGTTTCTTCTTTGTCGTTTATTGCGGTGCCGGCTAATATTATTCCGCCAGCAATTGAGAATGCCGTACCGGGAAATTTCATCCTAGCGTCAAGCCTTTCGGTTTCACCTTGATAATACTCAATTTTTAGACCTGCTTTTTTTAACGCATCAACGGTGGATTTAGGCGTATCAACTGGAACAATCGCGCCTTTGAAGTCGGAAAAATCAACCGCACGACCCGGCTTGGCTTCAAAATACTCTGTTGGGCCTGATCTTAGGCGAGTTTTGTAATCACTTATTTCCTGCTTAATGTTACTAGGTATGTTTTCAAACCCATACTTTTCGAACGCTCTGTCTAAACCAATGCGATCGGAGTCGTATATCATTTCGCCAACTTCGTCCCGATACCTGAACCCTCCCGCATCGTATTTATAAAATGGCTGCATGATGTCTTGCAAGTCAATCAATGTTGAATCCATCTCAGACTTAAATTCTGAAACGTCCTCTGCTGTAACCAATCGACCTTTTTCTGACCTTATTTCAGGCAAGCTTTTTAATTCTTTTGCAAGGTTAGCTCGCACCATGCCAACGCCAGTGCCAAGAACTGACTCTTGACCAGCGCCTCGTTTTCGCTTCATGAATTTGGTTACTTCATCAGCAGTGTACGGTTTCAGTTTAGCGGCAGTGGTGTAATAGTCTCGGTCTGGATTGGATACGAATAATTCGTCACGATCAAAGTATTGATTAATTTTTTTATTTGCCCAATCTTTTCGTTCTTGACCAAATTCTCTAACCATTTCTGATATTTTGCGACCATCAGCCGCAGTGTTGGTCCCATACTGTCGCAATGGTATATCTGTAATTCCTTTCTCTTGTAAAAATGCAATGTCAGTCACTACATTGTTTTCAAAAAATCGTTCAATGGTGCTGTACTTGTCAGAACTTATGCCTTTTTTGGTTTCAAGATCGGCAAGTAAATATTTAGCTTCGTCTAAATAACCATCGTACTTTCTGGCTATATCGCCAAATTCTTCATTAAGCTTTTTGTATGCGCCCTTTTTAGCCTGCCTAACGGGAGACGGTGCTCTGACTGTGTAAGCGTCCGCATCGTAAACCACGTTAGATCTGCTTGTTTTGGGGTCAAACTTGGCTGGATCTCCTACCAAAGTGATGTCACCAAACCCTTCAAACGGTATGTCTTGCCGAGTCACAGCTAAAGATGGCATTGGCATACCGCCCATTGCTTGCTGTCTGGCTATTTTCCCCGGTGAAGTGTTGTGCAAAAACTGCAAATCCGCAGAATCAATTGGTTGAGCGGTCTCAGCAATGCCAGAATTTGCAACTTTAGAAGCTTTTGACAACGCCCTCGGTGCTTTCAAAACCGAGCCAGCGGCTACGCCTAACGGTCCCGCCGCATACAGCGCATCACCAACACCGCCTAAGCCTTGCAGGAATGCGTCGAGGTATTCACCTTCAGATATGTTTTCGCCAAAGCTTGGGTAAGCTTCTGCTGAGAAAGCCTCAGTGATCCCGGCCTCTGGCCCCGGAGTCATTGGCAGCTCACCAGCCATATCTGCAATGCCAGCACCGGGCTGCATTGAAGCGCCAAAGTTTACGAACTGCGCTGGCGTGAACGGATCTTGACGCCTGATCGGACCCCGAGGCGTCATCATGTAGTCCTCGGTCTCTTTGTTAAGAATCGTCTGGCCTAGAATCTGCTCTGATAGCTCGCGCATTGAAGCCATTGTTAGGTTTCCTCTTGGTAACTTTGCGAGGTGTCTTCGCCGGTAATCCTAGCAAGCATAGCAGCCGCTGCTGGTATCGCTATGCCGTACTTCTTGGCAATGGTGATCAGTCGGTCATCGAATATGACGTAGTTCATAGAACGCTTGTCAGGGGTCTTGTGCCGGGTGAATGCGTCAGCGTATCGAATGCCCTTGATGCCTTTTTCTTGTAGGTTCTGTGCAGCAGTAATCGCTCCGGTGGGGTCTGACATTGGGTCAGACAATGCTTGTTCGTATTTTTGATAGGCCACAGAACCAGTTGGGCCAGTGTGCATTAATACAGGTTTATTAGCCGCGCTTAACGCTTCTTCAATCGTTGCCGCCGCTGGGAATTGGCCAACGGAGTATTTGTAACTAGGATTTGAGGATCCTGTTTCTGTTACGTCTTTGGCGGTAAAGTTAGGCTTCGGCGGTGGATCAAAGTTAAACGCTTGCTTCACTAGCGCGCTTTGTTCTGCCATTGGCTTATCCCAGTCAAGCAGCTCATCAGGCTCTACGTCGATGTTGACTTCGTACATGCTGCCCTTATCCACCGATGGAGGCTTGAATCCTAACCTTTCGGATTTTTCAATTGCCTTAATTACAGCTCTCATTTCACTCGCGTCTTGACCGTCAGATTCCAACAATCTAGCTGTTCGCCTAGCGTCCTTTAGCGTTTCAGATAAATCACCATCGTTGTTGACGTATTGACGAGAAAATTGGTAAAGACTGTCAGAAGTTACCCCCTCATCGCTCAGGTCTAATCCTGAATCCTCCATAGATTTAATAAAATCTCGCTCTGCTTGAGCAAAACTGTTTCTTGCAGAAAGCTGGTTTTTATACCCCCTAGCAACATCCTCAGACTCAGCAAAATACAATCCGCGACCATAAGCCTGTGCGCCTTCGCCAGTGCCTATCTTGCTTACATCAAACATCCCTAGATCAGAAGGCTCTCCAACCGGCTCGTACAGGCTAGTGTCGCTAACAATTTTCATGTGGACAGGGTTGTCCAACTCTACAACATAATTCTTTCCGGTTTCCTTGTTGATGTAGCGTTGGGCGCGAGGCATGTTATGCGGTGATCCGTGGTAAGCCTTGATCCCTTGCCTGACCTGAGACGCAGCAGGCAGGAACGGTAGCGCACCGGCAGCAGTCAAAAGGTAATTAGGTATGTTTCTGGACTCAGGGTCGCGCATGTACATATCAACGTCAGCCGCTAGGCCAGTGACATCACCAACCCCGGGCACCAGCATCGTTGACATTGCAGCGGCGTCTAACGGTGAAATTTCACCCTCACCGTATCCAATCGGTAAATCAGGATCCTGACCGTACACGTTGGTCGGCTGGAGGACTGGGCCAGAACCAGCCCGGCTCAGTAAATCCATCGCCAGTTCGCGCATCGAGGCCATCAGCGCATGTCTCGGATCATGTCTTGCAGCAGCCGGGCGCTTCTGACGGACTTCTCTTCGGTCTCGTTCTCAACCCGGACGTTGGACTGCTCAATACCGGCTAGGGTTTCCATCGTTCGCGCCTGCTCAAGCTCAGTGCTTGCGCCGGTTTCTAGGACTCTGGCCTGCTGCAACTCAGCATCTGCGATAGTCTTGACAACATCCGCCCGGGCCTTAGCCGCCTTAGCCGTGGCCTCTTCAGCCGCAGCCTGCAAGAACACCGCGTTTGGATCTGGCTGCTGATTCTGCATCGCCGCCATCATTTCTTCTGCCTCGGCCTCTGTGGGCTGCACAACGCCCATTCTGATCAGCTTCTGACGGAAGAAATCCCGAACCTCACTGATACCTTCACCCTCCATATTCATCATCGCCATCGAGCCTAAGACACTTTGCATCTCAGGGTCGCCAGTGATCTGCATCATCCCGGTCAAGGCCCTAACAGTCGCGCTGCGCTTGCTGCTTGATGACGGGCCAACGTCTACGTCAACGTCAAAGCTTGCCTTGGTGAGATCGTTCTCGGTGATCACCTCGCCAATTTCGCTGATCGCTGGCGTCATCAGGGTGATCGAGTCAACCGTCTCAGTCACATCTATGACCTTCATCCTGCGCTCTTCTTCGACGTACAATTCTTTTGCCATACTCAACCAAACTTGACCACAGCGCCGCATGGCCTTGGAAAAGTTGGACATATAAATAAACGTCTGCATGTCTAAACGCGTCTGGATCAGCTCTACGGCCTTACCACTAAGGTTTGACGCCATCTCGTCGCCCTGATTCTGGTTGCCCATTATCTCAAGCATGTCCTGCTCGGTAACTTGCAAAAGCGCAGCCAGTGTCGGCGGAATAGCGGGTGGCTTCGTGTATCCAACGGGACCGGCAATCGCCTGCTGACCATTGGCGTCAGTGATTGGGTTTACCAAAAGGTAAGGGTAGTCAACCAAGTTGTCCTCTGACCACATCACCTGATGACCGGCGACCTGCTCGGGTAATAGGATTGGTTTTTCAACGCTTGACAGGGCTGAGATCTCTGCGAGCTTGGATAACTGCATGTTCTTCAGCCGCTGCGCGTCCTTGGCTAAACGAACGTGGCCCATGCACCGCTCGACGTTGTCGATGTACCACCGCTTGCCAAAGGTCGGGATGATTGGGATGCACTTACCAGCAATGTAGCCGCAGTCCTCAAGGATCTTCGCGCCAGACATAACGTACTTGTGAACTTTTTTCTTCTTGACCCGCTTCTGTCGAATCTCGCGGGTTCCAACTGCCGCGAGCATTTCTTCTAGCTGCTCATCTTCTTTGAAATCGTAGGTGGTGTACCGTTCCTCGGATCCGTCCAAGGTTTCAAAGATTCTGACCGTCTCGCTGATCGTCTCGACCGCGTAATACTCGGCAACGTAAACAACGTCAGGGGTCAGCCAGTCGAACTCTGATTGATGAACCGTCTTAGGCCAGCTTGCCGGGTCATCACCATAGGTCTCAATGTATGATTCATACGTCATCGCGCTGATCACGAAACACTCTTTGGCATCGGCCTTGTCCTGACGCTTGGCGTTCAGGTCAAAGAATACTGAGGTGTCGGCATCGTATATCGGCTCCATTCTGATTCTTTGCCGGTCGTCTTCGTCGTTCTCTTCGTCCTCGTAGCAGGCTCTCAACCTCCACGCACCAAAGCCACCACCGACTGCCTCCTCGAAAGCATTGTCGTATGCTTCGTTAGCGGTTGAGTCCTTCTCATCCGCCCGGTACAGGCCATCACAGACCTCAGCCAACTTATCATTCGGCTGACCGTCCTTGCTTGTGAAGTCAACGGTGACCCGGTTGTTGCGGTACTCGTTGATGATCCGAATGACACTCAACGCAATCTTGTTGACCTCAAGCTTAGGCTTGTTTTCAAACTGGCTGCTCAATGGGCCTTCCCACTGGGCACCGTTGATGCTGTAAAATCTACGGTCCTGCAAGCACTGCAAACGCTCGTCACGCAGCGCGGACTGGATGGTGTTAAAAGATTTTAGTGCGTCAGCGTGTACGTTGGATAGCCGCTGATCGGTTGTCATTCGAGCCATGATAAGTCCTCGGTTGTCAAGACCATTATCTACCAGCGATTAGCGGTTGGCAATGGCACAAAATCTTGGGCTGGCGTGACCGGATTGGCTCGCCTAATGCCCTCGCAAGCGTATCTTAGCGCATCGATCACATGATTCTTCTTGTCCTCAAGAATCGGCAGCACTTGATTGGTTGATGGATCTGTCTTGTAGCTGTACAGCATCAACTCGTCAATCGTGTGCGTACAGCGCGGGTGAACAATGATGTCGTAGCTCTTCAGCCACTCGATGCCCTCTTCGACGCTCTTCGGCCCCTTGATCGCGCCCATGATCTTAGGAAACCCGTTTCTACGCATGTGGCTAATCGTCTCAGGTCGCGCAGAGTCAGCGACAATGGGCCACTTCTCGGATTCAGGGATCTGCATGAACAGGTCAGGCGTGTCAGTAATCTCGCAACCCACCATGTACGCCTCAAAATCGACGTAGAGCTTTCTGCCCTCGATATGGCACCGCACCAATACGGTTGGGTCAACCGCGAAGCCCCAGTCTGCACCAAGCCTGTGGATCGCATCAGGTGGTGCATCAAACTCCTCAATGCACCAATTCCTGAACACCCGGCTCTGGCTGTTTTGCAGGTAGGCACCCCGCCAAACGTGCTGGAATTTGTCAGGATCCCGGCGCTTGTCGTACTCCATCTCATCGGAAAGTACGTCAGGGAACCAAGGATTCTGCTGGTAGTTCACCTCGATCACGGTGGACTGAGGCGGTGGATTGTCACCACGCAGCAGCCAGTTGACCGGGTCCGTTTCGTTTCTGGGGTTCCAAGTGAACCAGAGTTCTGACCCGGGCTTTCGTATCGTCGGTCTCAGCAGATCTAGGGACTGCTGACTGAGGCTTTGCGCTTCTTCGACCCAAGCACGATCATAGCCCTCAAGTGATTTTATTGAGTCTGCGGTGTGATTTTGCATACCTTGGAAGATAATTCGCCCGTTTCCGCGCCGTGACTTAATGACCGCGTCTTGAACCTCAAAGAACTCACCCGCGTTCAGCTCCTCGATCTTTAGCTCAAGCAGCCGCTTGACGGATTGGTTCAGGGACTTTTGAATCTCACGAACGCAAACCGAACTCTGATTCGGGTTCATGATGTGCTCTTCGATCAGCATCTCAGCGAACATGTGCGACTTGCCTGAGCCTCGACCACCGAAAGCAGCCTTATACCGGCAGGGTTCAAACAGGGGCAAAGCCCACTCAGGCGTCTGGATTTCCAGCGTTTTATTTTTTAACGATGACACGCTCAATCCTCTGGATTGAAACTGGAGCTTGTTCGTCACCAGATAACTCAAGCTTGTCGCCGTACTTCTTGGGTGCCATTTTGGATAATAACCACTTACGGGTATCAACCCGTAGCCGCTGCTTCTGGACCATTGCCGAGTCAACCTTGCCCTCGCCGGTCGGGATTAGATCCTCATCGGCAATTGTCATGATGTCATCAGCGATTTTATCGATCATATCGGATCGTGCGCGCGCGTATTGTCCGGATAATCCTTGATCTTTATCAACCC
>Ga0208545_1001540_pt1 | contig 10146 bp, 8 predicted proteins | sample DEB08_DNA_12_FD_185498 | JGI IMG/M metagenome (GOLD analysis project Ga0208545, IMG submission 185498) | Aqueous microbial communities from the Delaware River and Bay under freshwater to marine salinity gradient to study organic matter... | ecosystem: Environmental > Aquatic > Marine > Coastal ... | reverse complement strand
TAAATCCTGATATATTTGTTATGCCAGATCCATCTCCTACAAAAGCATTTGCTGTTATTGTACCCGATGCACTTATATGAGCTGAAGCAGTTACATTGGAGCCATTTACTATTATACCTTCGCTACCAAATGTACCTATCTTTACTATTTCATTTGAATTAACATCTAATATAGGAATACCTGAGATATCACTTACCGTGAATAAAGTTCCTTCTAGAGAATCTGTTATTGAGAATAGTTGTCCTTGATTACCTTGAACATCTAATATTGTATTATCGCCGGTTGAACCGGAGCCTTGTACTATGAGGCCTTTTTTTACCTTGAATTCGTTTGCCATGTCTTATCCTTTTTTCATTGTCCAAAAGAACATTTATACTTATAAATATGTTGTGCTATATATTAAATCTATTTTTGAGTGCATTATAGTTTTGTTTTACTTCTTCATCTGATAATCCTGTTGTATATCGTTTACATATGTAAATTTCACCATCAAAATATCCTGCCCAACTTCTTCCTATTGCATTTACTGGTCCACCATTTGTAGTATAACTATTAGTACCAGAATTAGAATCCTTCTCGCCATTTATATACATATCCATTGATCCTGAATTGTCACTTCCGCCGTATCTATTTACATACACTAAATGATAAATTTCATTATAATTCACTGTTGTATTACTACTAATTGCTTGCCATGCACCATCATAATTTCTATAATACAGTTTGTTACCATAAACTCCCATAGCATTTGTTACTGGACCGCCTGATGAGTTAGACATCATATGATATCCTGAACTATGTGCATTAGCAACAAATTCTACCGTCCAATTTCCATTACCTAAAGTAGTTGAGGGGATAGCTATTGAGTCATCTGTGCCATCAAATGTTATATGTGCATTGCTATCAAAAGACATATTGGATAAATCTATATTGGTAGTTCTTACTATATCTACTAATGATCCGCTAAATGATCGTTCTGCACCATATGCTAGATGTTGTGTACCAGGGGATGGTGTCTTCAAACTTCCGCTATCCATACCAGGAGTTCTTAATATTTGTACTGCTGATATTAATATTTCATTTCCTATAGTATTAGGTCCATATGCAATATCATAAAAATCATATGGATATGTTGTACTATTAATTTGTACAGCATCTGTTGTTTCTAATTTATGCCAATCTGTCAAATCATCTACATTTTGTACATTGACTGAATTTTTATCTCCTATATCTATAGATGTATATGTAGTATCTAATGTATTTTCGGTGGGTCTTACATATAATGAATATACAAATTTATTGTTACCTAAAGGTGTATATTGATTTGTCCCGTCGGATAATATATTTGTATTTTGAACAGTTCCAGAACCCCAATTACCTCCTGCATAATAATAACCGCCATCTCTAATTAGAATACCTGCATTATCTGCATTACAGACTAATTTGTATATTGCCTCGCCTGGTATAGGTGGTTGAATTGAACCTGTATATAAAGAAACTGTTGCTCTTGCCTTTGTTGGCCATGATGTCAATTCTCTTGCAATATTGAAACCGGGAGCTCCTTTGTTAAATTTATATGTAGTATCAGTGCTAGAACCTACCATTGGATATCCAGTATCAATCCCAAATGCTAAATCATCTGTTTTTGTTTTAGGTCCTCCTGACGTTGCCATTATCCTAACTCCTCATCAGAAGTCCATATATCCGTTGCCAACAATGTTAATATGTCTTGATGATTATACTCAGTATAACTATTTGAATAAATAGAAGGCCGGCCATATATTCCTGCTTCGGTTGTATATGTAGTTTCTTCCGAAGTTTCTGGATCTATCGATGTTGTTGAATATGATTGAGTAACTTCATTGATATCATATTTTACAAATGTTTGTGTACCATTTACTGATGTTCTTAAATTGTCTGCGGATGATTGATATACTTGACCAAAGTCAATTGAACCTGTAATTGATGTTGGTATAACTAACCATCTTCTGTTTGGAAATCTGCTCATATTGTTTTCTTTTTAAATATTAAACCTATCTTTAATTGCATTATAGTTTTGTTTTACTTGTGCTGCAGTTAACTCTTTATCATAACATTTTACTATATGTAACTTTCCATCTAAATGATTGTGATAAGTACTTGAATTTGATGATTTATAAAGTCCTATATGATTTATGCCTCTATTGCCACTTAAATTAAAAGGTAAATCAGTACTGTCAGAATTTTTTAGTTCTCCATTAACATACAATCTAAATCCATTAGCACTGCTAAATGAACCAACTATATGGTAAGTACCTACTCCGTAAGTATCTGGAGTATCTAAGCTTACGTTAGGATAAGAAGTTGGATTACTAAGTTGTTGCATTTGCCTATACCTTATTTTATCATTGGAAAGAAATAATAAGCCATAGAACCCATACTGCAAATCACATAAGATACCTTGTTGAGTTCCTTCCGAACCCCTATATACTACAACTTCCTCAGTATGGTCTGAACCACTTAAATGATATAATGCAGTATCAATCCTATCATCTGTGCCATCAAATTCTAACTGACCGGAGGTATCAAATGACATTAGAGACAAGTCTATATCCCTAGTTCTTGTTAGATCTAGCAATGAACCTGATACTGATCTACTCGGTGTTGCTAATGGTGTTGAATGTGAATTTATTTCTAATTGTACATCTGCTATTCTAATTATCCCGGAAGTATTTGGTGGTGTAGTATGTCCATACATGTAGATAGATACATTACTTCCTGTATTGAAACTTGTTGATAATGATGTTTCTGTATAACTTTTTTGCTCCCATTGGTTTGCAACCAATTGTGTTGTAGTGCTATATGATCTACCATCATGGAATCCGGAGGGACTCGATCCATATAATCCTACATCTGCCCCTTTACCTACTGTATCGCTCCACTGCAACCATGAAATAGTATATGACCCTCCATGTGCCAATCCTAATTCATCTGGTGTTTTGCTTATTCCAAAGTTCTTTGCTTTCCATTGTGCATCTAAATCTCTCATCTGTACAACAGGTTTTTTTAATGTCTCATCATATACCCAATGTGCATGATGCGTATTTGCAGCATCCCCGACACCACTATTATAATATCCTGTTATACTATTACCCAAACTGTTTACTACTTGAATAGCATCTGGGTGATTTGCAACAAAATTTCCGGAATTAGGTCCAGTCCAGGCAGTATAAGATGATTGTGCTACTGCATTCTGAAAATCGATCCAATTATATGCAGGTTCACCTTTATTAAATTTATAAGTGTCTTGATTATTTTTTACCATTGGATATCCAGTATCAAAACCAAATACCAATCCTTCTGTTACTATTTTAGGTCCTGTAAACATTATATAAATCTTGATTTTTGTGCGTTATAATTTTGTAAAACTTCATCAGCTGTTAAGGGTTTATTATATAATCTAGCTAGACCAACATCCATATCTCCTCTATAATTACTCCACCCACTAACGTAAAAAGTACTAATATCATTTACATTAGGAGAATTATCCGTACCTGTTGCTACTAATGCTCCATCTAAATATATTTTAGTATTAGTCCCGTCCCTTAATCCTACAACATGATGAATAATTCCGTCTTCAAAAGTTGTACCATTATTATAAGTAAGTGAATCTAAATTACCTAGGCCGGTGTCATCAAATCTAAGATTGATGGATACAGCATCCGTTCCGTTGTAAAATAGAAAATATCCTCCATTACATCCATCACATAAAGGATTGCCGCCACCTATTATAGCATTAAAATTACTAGTTCCTGTATTATCATTTAGACGTGCCCATGCTTCCATAGTAAAAGATGTAGTACCTAATTCAAATACATCATTAGTTGCAAATGCTAATGAATCATCGCTACCATCAAAATGAAAGTAATTATTATCTATAATAGTCGTTCCACCCGATAAAGTGCCGCCCGGATGATTGCCAGCAATATCTTTTACATCAGTACCGCTACCTGGGTAAGATCTTTTCGATCTAGCATCAACAGCAAAAATCAATCCATCCGTTACTATTTTTGGTCCTCTATGAAATCCCATTATAATCTAATCCATTTTGTAAAGGCACTAACCATCCAATTATCAGAAGCTGCAGTTGCTTGTAATATTAGGTCGCCGCTTGACAATACCACTTTAAGTTTAACATCTGATGTGTCTCCCAAATCAACTGTTGATATTTCATTGAATTCAACATTGGTTGCATCTGTTACCGCTGTTATTGTTCCTGCTCTAACATTGGTACTATTCTTAACTACATATTCAAAGAATGCTGCTTCTGCACCAGTTGCTGTTGCAACATTTTCTGTTCCTGTATCTACATCTGCATTTGTGCCTCCATCAATTGTTGCATCTCCAACATTAACTGTTCCAAATGTTACATTATCACTACTTCCTAAACTTAAATCTGCTGCAGTTAATGTTCTTGTTGAAACTGTTCCATTTGCATCTGTTACAAGGCCTGATGTGTTAGTTGTGATATTGAAATCTAAATCCGATATTACAGTTGCACCTGTTAATGCGCCTGTATCAACATTTATATTATCTCCTGCCAAATTAGTTGGAAGTACATATGCAGCTGTAAATGCGCCACTGCTTAATTGTCTAGATCCTATTACATTTGAAGTATTGATTGTTAGTACATCTGTTTCAGAGCTTTGAGCGCTTAATCCTGTTAAGCTTAATGTACTTAGTTCGGCGGCCGAGCCCGATGTTACGACCTTTTTCCAATTTGGCATATTTTATTCTCCTAATACGGTTGGTTACAGACGAATCTGCCCACTTCCCAATGTCGCCAAACATTAGGCCAATGTTAAGTTACTTTTTTGTTTGTTGTTCTAATTTAACAACTTGTCTATATTCTTCTTGCAATTTCATAGTAACAATTGCAAGTTGTTCTAATTCTTCTCCCTTAAAACTTACTTGTTTAAGTAAAGTTAAAAGGTATCTAAGTTCGTCGGAAGTAAGGGGGTGACTATATTTAGTACCCCCTATTGTAAATTTTCCGTTTGTCTTTAATCCCATTCTTGTTAGTATCCATTATAACTAGTTATTATATATTATACGTATATAAATATGTCTCCTGTCGATGTATTAATGTGTATGTTACCATATCCATTACTTGATCCACCATAATTTGGATTACCGGCTGCATCTTGTGCTGATCCAGATACTATTGCCACATATCCATCAGGTGACAATCCTGTTGCACTCAAAGCCATATCATCATCAAATGCCCATCTTCCTGTTGCACTATCCCATCCATAACCTTGACCTGCACTAGCTGCTCCTTGTACTATAATACCACCATCTGTTGATGAAGTTGATCCAGATGCAAATGTTGTAAATTTATCTTCTACTAATAAGTTAGTGGTGTTAACTGTTGTTAAATCTCCGTTAACTGTCAAGTCACCTTCTACTGTTACTGCACCTCCAAATGTAACTGCGGCTGTAGAAGCGGCAAATAAAGTTCCTATATCACCAGCTGTTTGATCTGCAGTTGCTCCTGCCTCTATACCTAAATCTGATACTACCTGAGCTGCTGATCGACCTTCTATTGAAGTTCCGTCTACTCTCAAGAAATCATCATTAGCAACATTTGCATTTGCTCTTAATACATTTGTATTTGAAATACCAAAGGTTAGTGCTGCCTGAGCACCAATATCTGATAGCACTTCAGAAGTAGATCTGCTTTCTAATCCGTTTGCAGTAAATCTAGCATACTCATCATCAGCTACAGATGTACTATCTATCTTTACTGCATTTGTATTTGATATACCAAAGGTTAATGTATCTTGTTTTGCATCAATATTAGTTTGTAATGCTGAACTAGATGCATTCAATTGCGTTACTGTACTATATCCTGCTGCAGTATGATCTGAATCTGGAACATTAGTTAATGATAATATTGTTTTAACTTGTGCTGCAGATAATGCTGTCGGGACACCTGTTCCTGCGCCATTTGCTCTACCTATTATTTTATCTGCTGCTAAATTAGCCATCTCTGCTAAAGCAACACCGCCATTTTTAATTGAAACTGCTCCTGATGAAACACTAAAGTTATCAGAACTAAAACTTGCAACACCTTTTGCAGATGTTGTTGCATCATCAACTGATACTGTAAATGTTGTATCACCGGATTGGTTAGCGGTAAATGTTGCTGAACCATTAATTGCTCCTGATGTTGCTAATGTTAATGTACCATCAGCTGCTGATGTTAAATTTGATAATCCTGAACCATCTCCAAAATACTTTGTTGCATGAACATGACCACTTGCGCTTATGGAACTTGCAGAAACATGTCCAATAAATCTTGCTTCTCCTGCTAACATTCCTCCGCCGTTCGTGCCTGATAATCTTATTATATCATCAGTACTACCAACATTGAAGTCTAAAAATTCATGTGTTACAGTACCAATATGAGGAATAGCTGCTCCATTTGACCCACCAAATAAAGTTAAACCATGAGTTGTACTATTAGTTGCTCTTAAAGTTACTGTTCCTGCGGAGGTAAAATCTAAATTACCATTTGTTCCAGATCCGGCATTAATACTATCTACTTCATCTATATCTGATATAGTAAGTAAACTTGCACTTATTTCACCGGATGCTTTAAATATAACACCATCGGCATCGCCAACTCTAAATTTAATTTGATCGTCTGTTGAAAAATCAATTTGGTTGTGAGAATCTCTACCAACTAATAAAGCTGCATTTTTAATACCTGTTATGGTTGATTGTGCAGCTGTAATAGCTATATCATCAGCATTAGCTGTAATACCATCACCACCTATAACATTTAATGTTCTAGAACCATCTATTGTACCACCACCAGTCAAACCTGTACCAGCCGTTATTGTAACACCACTGTGATCAATATGTTCATTTGCTACGAAGCCACTTAAATTATCGTGTACAATTGCACTATCATCTGTCGATATTGATACTGCACCCGATCCGTTGAATGTAAAATCTGCTATACCAGTACCATCTGTTAAAGCATTTGTTGTAGTACCAATTGTTGTTGATGTAAATGCATTTGATGCTAACTCTCTAGTTCCAACAACGCCCGACCCGTTGATCATTACTGCAGTTGCTTCTGAACCTTGGTTTGATAAGCCAGATAAGCTTAATGCATTTAATTCAGCATCTGATCCACTTACTATTATTTTTTTCCATGAAGCCATATTTTGTCCTCTTTTTTTCTGTTTTTCTTACATATATAAATATGCTATTAATTTTGTTTTCTTTTAACTAGACTTGCCTAAATAAAATTCATCATCACTATTGTCATAATAGAATCCTCCGGCTCTAGCAGTTGGTGTAAATGTAAATGCTCCTAATACCATTACGCCATCACTATCTGTTTTTATTGCATCAAAGCTACCAGAACGTATTAGGAAGAACTCATCTGTTCCTGCACCACCTTTTATATTTAATGATCCTGAAAAAGAATGTGTATCTGTTAATGAATCTCCAAATGCAGTTGAACCACTACTAAATGATTGAGTCATATAAGTTACTGATGATGATACAATATAATTTTCTGCTACTATATCACCATGTATTCTTATGTCATCACCGGTAATAGTTGCAATTTCTTTTGTACCATGATATAATCCATAATTTGCTGAAGAGCTTATAATTCCGTCTAGTATTCTAATATTTGCCATGGTTACATCTTCCTAATCATACATTTAATTAATGAACTATCTCCTTCGGCAGCTTCTAATGCTTGCGCAATAACCTTGCCAAATAGATTCTTTTTAAATATGTAACCTTCTTTAGCAGCCTTTCCATGTCCTACTACGTCTGAAGTAACTATATAATCTCCTTCTTCTACTTTACCTGTTACAAGGACAGGCTCAGCTCCTAATACAATTGGTTCATCTTTTCCTTGTTTTATTACTCCCATTACCATATTGTCTTCTGATTTGCAACATGGAATACATTTGCCATCTTTCCATGATACTATAGTACCAGTTTCTAATTTACCTATGTCTTTGGTTCTCAAACCAACCTCAAATACACCCCCAGTAGTTGTTGATACTGAAAATACATCATTCCATCTATGTGTCGATGTTCCTAATGTATTTGTATCATCTGATGCTGGTACTAAGTTTCCATTTGATCTAATGGCAGTATCTGCATGTAAATCTAAATATCCATCAGCTGCAGAATTTATTTTTATTGCAGCATCTCTAAATGATAGATATCGATTTGCATTTATAAGGAATCCGGCATTATGTACATGCGTTATACTAGTATCACCATCTGCACCAAATAATATTCTAGATGCATCTGATGTTAGTTCTATATCATCTCCTACAAATAAATCAGCTCCGGCTGTTATATTCCCTGTTGATACTAGGTTGCCTCCTAATGATAATGATCCAGTCATTTCATGCGCACCATTTGAATCTAATAACATTTTCTGACCTGACGCGCCTTCTTTACTAGCTACACTAAATATTAGATCGGCGGAAACTCCGGCTGCATCTCCTTCACTTACCTTAGCTATTATTGCAGCTGCTTCTCCGGTTGTTCTTGCATCAAAGTCATTACTCGATCCTGATTGTGCTACCCACCTTATCGACCCTATTGTATCTCCTACTTGTGGTGGTGATATAAATCCTAAACCCTCTAATTGTTGCAAAAGTTTACTTTGGACACTTGTACTAAATCCATCAAATAATGTCTGTGCTTGTGTATCTCCTCCTTCTGCCGCAAATGGACCAAACCCTAAGCTCGTCATTGATTGAGCATCAATAGTAACACCTCGTGAATAATTCAATATAAATTCACTACCGGTTGCTGCAGATGCCGATGATTTGTCAAAACTTTCAATATTACCTTCATCATTTATTTTAAGACCCTTTCTTTCTCCCGGTGCTTGAAATTGTACTTCTCTTGCCGATACATCAAAATCTGTTTGAGGTTCTCTAGTATTAAATCCAATCCTAGGTGTACCTGTGCTACTAGTAATACTAGCTGTTAAAAATAATGAAGATGTTGTTCCTCCTACTCCTAAAGCAAATTGTTGTGATGCGGATATAATAACTGATGTAGGATCTATAATTAATGGACTTTGTCCTCTTAAGTTTTTAGTCCTAACAACATTAGCTGTTATTGTACCGGGCATTGAATATGTATTCTGAGAACTTTCATCGCTAGTAAATGAAAATTGTCTAGCAGAATCATTTATTGTAATCTTAGTGCGATTTGAGCCATTTCCAACATCACCTAAACTTAATGCAGTTGATGTACCGGATATCATTGCAGCATTATTTGCATCATGTATATTTGCAACATATCTTATTGTTGCAGAATGTATATCTCCTGATGAACTAATTGTTCCTGATGCTGTAATGTCTGGCGCAAATATGTCTCGAGATGCTGATATTGATCCACTTTCCAATGTTATACTTGATCCAGGTATTTTTATACCACCCTGAACTATCAATAATCTTTCTTGTGGATTGACACGTAAGAAGTTGGTTGTATGTACATCCTCATCTGCATGAACTGTATTATTACTATCAACAAATGTTACAAAATGTTCTGCATTACTATTGTCTTGAGATGTATAAACTTTATTAGATGCATCTGCTCTAGATGCTGAAGTAGCTGTTCCAGACATCGGTCCTATAAATGAACTTGCTATAATTGTTCCTGATGAACTTATATTTCCTGAGGCTGTTATGTGACTATTTATTTTTAATTTTGAATTAAGATTTGCATGATATCCAATTGTCAATGTATCAAAGTCAGCAGCTGTATATAAATTTGCTGATGTTCCTGTCGATTGGATTAAATCTGTATAAACTGCATCTGCTGTTATATTTCCACTTGCACTTATATTATTTGTAACTGTTAATGAGCCTAGCGTTCCAACGGATGTTATATTAGGTTGAGCTGCTGTTGATAGAGTTCCAACTAAAGAATTTGCTGTTATAGTTCCACTTGCACTTATATTACCTGATGATGTTATATGACCAAATAATACATTACTAGAAGTTATAGCAAATGATGCTGTATTTGCAGACAACATATGACTAGATAAATCTTGATCTCCTGTATTTGTATTAGTATTATTTGTTTCTAATGTTGATACTCTAG
>Ga0208545_1001538_pt1 | contig 10153 bp, 14 predicted proteins | sample DEB08_DNA_12_FD_185498 | JGI IMG/M metagenome (GOLD analysis project Ga0208545, IMG submission 185498) | Aqueous microbial communities from the Delaware River and Bay under freshwater to marine salinity gradient to study organic matter... | ecosystem: Environmental > Aquatic > Marine > Coastal ... | reverse complement strand
TTCGTACCCATATTGATGCTAAGTTTGATTATAGTACCAAGAGTGGTTTTGTACCAGTAGCCGATGAAGAGTATTGGAAGAAAGCTTTCATTGCTCACGATAGTACTCATGATGTTGCGGCTGACATATTGAGATTGCAAGCGATACACCGAGCCGAAAACGATTTAGATCAAACTGATAGATAATGGAGAGATGATGGGAAGTATTAACTACTGGCTGAGAGAGCCACCTGAGCAAGATGATATACACTATAGTGAATCTATCACCGACAATGATTATCGTGAGCAAGAATTAGATACAGAAGCTTACTTTGATGATTTAGATTTAGATCAACCAGTGGAGTATGGAGCTTCATGTGGGGGTGAAACCTCCTATAAGTTCAATGAGAATGAGTTGATAAGAGAGTTACAAGATTATATCGATTCTACTTACTCAGCTCACTATTCAAGAAACAAGTTCCAGTCAACGGAATTCATCATTGACTGTGGACATGGACAAGGCTTTGCTCTTGGAAATGTTCTAAAATATGTCCAACGATATGGCAAGAAAGATGGCTATAATCGTGCCGACTTGATGAAAGTTTTACATTATGCTTTGATAGCACTTTATAACCATGACCATGAGGAATCAATTGATGAAATTTAGTAATGAAACTATCGGAGTTCTGAAGAATTTCGCAACGATAAATCCGAGCATTGTGTTCAAGCCGGGTTCAACTGTGCGAACTATTTCGCCACAGAAAACTGTGATGGCTGCCGCAACGATCAGCGAAACTGTTGATCAACAAGCAGGCGTTTATGATTTGTCCCGATTATTAGCAACATTGTCTCTATTTGAGAATGCTGAAGTTGAGTTCGGTTCTGATCGATTTACAATCAAAGGTGGTAGAAGTGAAGTGAACTATACTTACACCTCTGAGTCTTTGATCGTATCACCCCCAGATAAAGATATCGTAGTGCCTAATCCAGAAGCGACAGTAAATGTCACTTGGCAAGATATCGACAGTGTGATTCGTGCTACTGGTGTTCTACAGTTACCAGAAGTTGCGTTCTCAAGTGACGGCAGTACCATTAAGTTATCAGCCGTTGATAGTAAGACTTCTACAGCAGATAAGTATGAAGTTGTAGTAGCTGAAGGTGTTGAAACAGAGCCCTTCAATATGATTATCAAGACTGATAATCTTAAATTAGTGCCTACCGATTACGAAGTAACTTTGTCTTCTAAAGGTATGGCTCACTTTAAATCAGATGTTGTCCAATACTGGATAGCAATCGAATCAAGATAAGGAGTATAAGATGAGTGAAGAAAGCGCACCACAGCAGGGTGAAGAAGAAGTAGGTTTGTCATATGGCGATATCTCAGCCTCAGTTCAGATCATTGACGTAGCGACTAATCGAGGCGCTATTCGTGGTGATGAACTTGTTCAAGTTGGTACAGTTCGTGAGCGATTAGTGGCGTTCTTACGTCATGCTAAAGAGAATGGAGAAGATGTTGGTGAGCTACCATCTTCTGCGTATAATGCGCCTGCACCGACTGAGCCGTCTCCGACTGAGCCGTATCCGACTGAGCCGTCTGAAGCCGCAGAGTAGTACAAAGGGGAGAGGTAACACTCTCCCCGACTTTATTTTATATTATGGAGATTTACATGAGTGACAAGAAAGATTTTTTGTGGGTAGAATCTTATCGCCCGCAAACTGTTCAAGAAGCTATTCTTCCTGAACGACTCAAGAAAACATTCCAACAGTTCGTTGATCAAAAGAATGTGCCTAATCTTCTATTATCTGGCAGAGCAGGTGTTGGTAAAACAACAATTGCAAAGGCTATGCTAGAAGAGATCGGTGCTGACTACATTGTGATCAATGGTTCTATGAATGGTAACATTGACACATTACGCAACGATATATCCAACTTTGCTTCGAGTGTATCATTCACTGGTGGCAGAAAATACGTCATCCTCGATGAGGCTGATTACCTAAATGCAAATTCCACACAGCCCGCACTTCGTAACTTCATGGAAGAGTTCTCGAAAAACTGTGGCTTCATTATGACTTGTAACTTCAAGAATCGAATCATCGAGCCACTCCACTCAAGATGTAGTGTTATCGAGTTCGCTATTGATAAAGCAGATAAGCCTGCAATGGCGAGCCAGTTCTTCAAACGAGTTTGTGGTATTCTAAAAGACGAAGGTGTTACTTATGATCAAAAAGCAGTTGCTGAAGTTGTACAGTTATATTTCCCCGATTGGCGTAGAGTCCTTAACGAATTACAGCGGTATGCTTCTACTGGTAGTATTGATGCTGGTATACTAAGCAATAAGTCTGGCGAGAGTGTTGCAGGTCTTATTGATCTAATGAAGAGCCGTGATTTTACAGCGACTCGTAAATGGGTTGCTGAAAATGTCGATGTCGATTCTGCTGTTCTGTATCGTCAATTGTATGATACGTTACCGTCTAGAATCAATACCACCCAGAGCATTGCTGATGCTATTATCATTCTCGCTGAGTATCAATACAAGGAAGCGTTCGTGGCAAACTCAGAGATCAATCGTGTTGCCGCACTTGCTACACTTATGGCAGAGATTGACTGGAAATGAGGCTATTCAAAAAGGCAAAGAAGTGTTTTCTATGCGAATCCGAATTAGATAAATTTTCTGGTGAGATCGTGTACAAATATGAAGCAGGTGAAGGCAAGGTTGAGCTTTGTGGTCCCTGCATGGATAAAATAGAGGAGACACAAAATGAGCAAACCCTTTGATTATGTAGCCTCTATCAACAGTAGCAAAAAGAATATGATGCGAGATAGTGAGAATGATGAGTTGAGTGAGAAGGGCTATGAGCCTTGGCTTACCAATAACGCATTATCTTACTTTCCCGATACGATTCTTTATGCTAATGAGATGAATATGTACCACCAACTCGATAAGCGACCCCAATACGAGTATCTTATAAATACTATTAGACCTAAGAAGCGTTGGTCAAAATGGATAAAGAATACTAGTAATGAAGAGCTTGAATTGATATGCGAGTACTACGGCTGTAATAGGATTATCGGTCAAGAGTATCTATCTTTGTTGTCTAGTGAACAAATCAAAATTATAAAACTAGAACAAGATACTGGTGGTATTAAAAATGAATCTAATAGAAGAACTCGTTGAGGTAACTTTACCAAGTGAAGAAAGTTTCCTTAAAATCAAAGAGACACTAACACGCATTGGTATTGCCTCCAAGAAAGAGCAGAAGCTATTTCAATCGTGCCACATACTTCACAAGCAAGGTAAGTACTACATCGTCCACTTCAAAGAGTTGTTTATGCTTGACGGCAAAACTAATGACTTTTCTGAAGAAGATAAAGGTAGAAGAAACACCATCGTAACTTTACTTGCAGAATGGGAACTAATCAAGCCTCTAAACTTAGAGCAAATCAAAGAGCCTGTTGCTCCGTTATCTCAAATCAAGATTCTTCCTCACAAAGAGAAAGGTGATTGGGAACTAGTAGCGAAATACAGCATAGGCAAAAAACGATAAAGGGAAACTTATATAATGAGTGATAATATCACGCAATTGAATCAACATTTAAAAATCTATAAACTATTTGATGAAGCCCATTTGCCAATCTATGGTACTGAATGGTCAGCCTGTTTCGATCTATGTGCATCGATTCGAGAGCAAGACGAAGTGACCGTTATGGGCGCATCAAACATTTCAACAAAGCGAAAACTCACAAGTGGATTTATTCCAATCTATGCTGGCGAAAGATGTCTAGTTCCTACTGGGTTAATTTTTGATCTGGATGAAAATCAATCACTTAGAATACATCCTAGATCGGGACTTGCTTGGAAACAAGGAGTGACTGTAGCAAACTGTGAGGGTATCGTTGATGCGGATTATGTTGAGCAGTCGTATGTAATGCTTGCCAATCTATCTAGAAATCCAATGGAGATTCGTGATGGAATGAGAATCGCTCAAGGTGAGATTGTGAATGTTCCTAAAAGATTTGACTTCAAAATCGTAGGTGTTAGGCCTATCCAAAAAACAGACAGAAGCGGTGGCTTCGGATCAACAGGAGTATAACATGAAAGCATTTATACCTGTCGTAATTACGATGACAATCTGTGTAGCATTTTTTATTACTGTATTGATACAAGTCACTTAGTTGGTGACTAGTCAGCAGTTTGGTCATGCGATGATAGAAGTGGAGTGACTACCACAAACAAACGACTCAGAGACAACTGCAAACCGTAGTGAAGAATGCGTAAGCTGAAACGGGTGAGGTTTAGTTCAGAAGCAACGACAGCATCTTCACTTTTAGTATAGGGTTGACAAAGCCTTAATTCTTTGCTATAATAGTATTTCAAATAATTGGAGTATAGCTATGAAAAATATATTAATCTTAACATTAGGACTGGGTCTACTAGCAAGTTGTTCAACGAATGCGTATGATCAAAGTCCTGCTAAACTTTTAAAGAAAGTTCAAGTATGTGAGGAAGTTCAGATTCCTATCTATGGGATGATTGAACGACCAGCATCAAGCGGAGAAGTGTTTACTGGTCTTCTGATCGGTGGAGCAATAGGCAATCAGTTTGGTTCTGGAAGTGGTAATGATGCTATGACTGTTGTTGGCGCACTTATGGGTGCTGACTCGGCAGGACAGCGCAAGCGAGAGAAAGTAATCATTGACTACAAGACTGTTACTCAATGTTGGGAAGAGTGGCAGTAAGTGTGAATATTCGTTACAGTTATGAGTAATATGCATAAATGTAATGAAAAAAAGTAACAAAATCACTATAAATCATGTTCAAGTTTGTATAAATAATCGTGTAAGATGCTTTCGGGGTCTTACATAATAAACTTAACCTTGCATAACAATGGAGGTCAATTATGACTTATTTGCAAACAACAAAGTATGATCCTTTGAATACACTAGGGTTTGATAGAATTTTTGATAGAATGGCAGAACTAACGCATTCTCCACAATCACAAACTTCATACCCACCCTATAATATTACAATAAATGATGACTACTTCTATACTGTTGAACTCGCTCTAGCGGGATTCAAAGAAGAAGATATTGATATTGAGTTAGAAGACGGAGTTTTAACCATTCAAGGTAACTCTGGTCAACAAGAAGATGATAGAGAATATGTTCACAAAGGCATTGCCGCAAGAGCATTTACTCGCAAATTCACACTCGTTGATACGATTCAAGTACAGGGTGCTACATTCAAAGATGGGATACTAAGTGTTTACTTAGAGAACATTATACCAGAAGAAGAGAAACCGAAGAAAGTTGAAATCAATGGCGATTTCAAATCTCATTCGAACTTCATGTCTGATAGTAAAGAATTTCTAGCAGAGTAAAACCAGAAGTAAAATGTAACACAGGGATGAGTCACGCATTGTGGCTCATCCAACTAAACACGCACGACAAAAACAGGAGTAAAAGTAAAAGTGAAAAAAGCACTCTCTTACCTTAAGGCTAAGAGTTGCGATGGGTTCTTTTGTGAACTAGTTTCGACTTTATTAATGTTAGCAGTAAGCACATATGTAATCGCTTACAGTCTAATTAGTATCTCTTAGATTAAGGATACATAACAACCGTCAAGATATTCTTGACAACCCTCAGAACTTGTGTTATAATGACACATTACGGAAGAGGACTACACTATGAAATTTATTGAAGATTTACCCGAATTATATAAACGTGACAGTAAAGGGAAAGTAAGAGTTTGGTGTATCGAAGTTGGATACTCGAATGATGACTATGCCGGTACAAGAACAATTGCCGGACTCAAAGATGGTAAGAAAGTCACAAGTGAATGGAATCTCAGCGAAGCCAAAAATGTTGGTAAGATCAACAGTACTAACGCTTACACCCAAGCCCAAGCAGAAGCAAAGGCTCTCTGGGATAAGCGTATTGAAAAAGAATATTTTATAAACATATCTGAAATAGACTCATACGACAAGTTTGAGCCTATGCTTGCTGGCGACTACACAAAAGTCAAAGTAAAGCCTACATCGGGTTATTGTCAACCCAAGCTAGACGGCATTCGCTGTATAGCAAACTCTAAAGGACTGTGGACAAGAAGCGGTAAACCTATCACTAGCTGTCCACATATCTGGGATGAGATCAAAGATGTCGTAGCACTCAATCCCGCTATTACATTAGATGGTGAATTATACAATCATGAATTGAAAGAAGATTTCAACAAGATTGTTAGTTTAGTTAGAAAGACTAAGCTGTCAGATCAAGGTATCGAAGACTCTAAGCGTTTGGTACAATATCACGTTTATGATGTTTATGATAGTAATGAGCCTGATACTACTTTCTTTTTAAGAAGCGAACGTCTAAAGATGGAGTCTACTAGACCTAGATTCTTTGACAAGTATTTACATTTAGTGCCTACTACATTCTACAAAGATCAAGATGAGTTGGATGCACTATACTCAGCATACACTGCTGATGGTTACGAAGGGCAAATGGTTCGACTTGATGAGAAGTATGAAAACAAACGATCTAAGTATCTACTCAAGAGAAAAGAGTTTATCACAGAAGAGTTTGAAGTCGTATCAATGGAAGAAGGTCAAGGCAACTGGTCTGGTCATACCAAACGGTTCATTCTACGATTAGCAGATGGTCGAGAAGTTGGTGCAGGTGTTCGTGGTAATCAAGATCAGTTGAGCAAACTATGGGAATCACAAGAGACCCCAACTTGGGCAACGCTACGATACTTTGATCTAACGCCAGATGGAATACCTAGATTTCCAGTCGTGATTGACTATGGTGTTGGTGAGAGAGACGATTAGTATTGACAAAGTGTTTCATATAATGTACAATGTTTCTTATAATATGCAATTTTTATTTGGAGTAGTAATTTGAGTTTTTATACTTGTGTGAATCGATACGGCAATAATATGCTGTATCGTGGTTATGATAAGCAAGGCAATCCTGTGAAAGCACGAGTGCCATTTGCACCAACGATGTATCTTGCTTCACAGAAAGCAACGTCTGGTTGGAAAACGCTCAATGGTCAACCTGTTGAGCCAATGCGACTTGATACAATGTCTGAAGCAAATGACTTCATCAAGAAGTACAAAGATATTGACAACTTCAAAGTTCATGGTAATGGAAACTTTGTTGCTCAGTTTATCAACGAAAAGCACCCAGGTCTTATTGAGTATGATCTCAAGTCTATTGAAGTTGGTAACATCGATATCGAAGTGCAGTCTGATGATGGATTTCCAGAGCCAGATGTAGCGAAGTATCCAGTTACGTCTATCTGCTACAAGAGCAGTAAACTCAACGCATATTATGTATGGGCTTGTGGTGATTACGATGTATCCAAGACAGAACTCGATCTAGATGGTGCTGAAGTCGTCTATGTACAATGTGCAGGCGAGTCTGATCTAATCCTTAAATTCCTAAATCATTGGTTACACAACTGTCCAGATATCATTACTGGATGGAACATTCGACTATTTGATATTCCATATCTCGTCAAGCGAACAGAAAACATTCTCGGTAAAGAGACTGTCAAGAAGTTCTCTCCATTTGGTATCACGAAGTATCGCCAGATTGCTATTAAGGGCAAGAGCATGGATGCTTACGAACTGTATGGTGTTCAACAAGTAGACTACTATGATCTGTTTCAGAAGTTTGGTTACACTTATGGTAATCAAGCCTCGTATTCTCTAGATCACATATCGTCAGTTGTTCTTGGTGAGAAGAAGTTATCTTATGAAGAGCATGGTTCTCTATTCGACCTGTACAAGGCAGATCATCAGAAGTTCATTGACTACAACATCAAAGATGTTCAGTTAGTTGACAAGATCGACAAGCAAACTGGTCTGATGGATTTGGCATTGATTATTGCGTACAAGGGTGGAGTGAACTACAGCGAGACTTTTGGTACAACTGGTATTTGGGATTCAATCATCTATCGTTATCTGTATGCACGACAGATTGCAGTTCCACCAACAGAACACAAACACAAAGATTCGTACCCCGGTGGTTATGTGAAAGAGCCACGAGTTGGTATGAGTGAATGGGTTACTTCATTCGATTTGAACTCTCTTTATCCAAACCTGATTGTCCAGTACAATATGTCGCCCGAGACCCTGCTCAATGGTGGTGGTGACTTTACTGCAAGCGGAGTGGGTCATTATCTCGAAAACGATCTGACAGAAGAAGCGAGAGCAATGGATGTATCTGTTGCCGCAAATGGTTCAATGTATAGTAAAGACAAGCGTGGTATGTTGCCCGAGATAATTATTGGTTTGTATAACGAGCGTAAAACAGTTAAGCGTGATATGATAAAGCTAAAGCAGGATTATGAGAAAGATAAGACTGCTGATCTCGATAGAGAAATCAATAGACTGGATAACACTCAGCAAGCTGTAAAGATTTTGCTCAACTCGCTTTATGGCGCATTAGGTAATCAATACTTCCGATACTTTGATTTGAGAATCGCAGAAGGTATTACACTGTCTGGTCAGTTATCAATCAAGTGGGCTGAGAAAGCTATGAACGAGTATCTCAACAAGATGCTCAAGTCAGATGAAGATTATGTAATCGCAATTGATACTGATTCGCTTTATGTTGATATGAATCCTCTTGTGAAAGCAGTCAATCCCAAAGACCCTGTGAGTTTCATTGACAAAGCCTGTGAAGAGAAGATCGTGCCAATGCTTGCTAAGTCTTATGAGAAGATGAATGATCGACTCAATGGATTCGAGAACCGAATGGTCATGGCTCGTGAAGCAATTGCAGATAAGGGTATCTGGACTGCTAAGAAACGCTATATACTTAACGTGTATAACAATGAGGGTGTGCAGTACGCAGAGCCAAAACTAAAAGTCATGGGCATTGAAGCAGTTAAGTCATCAACGCCACAGATCGTTCGAGACAAGTTTAAGAAAGCGTACTCGCTGATGCTCAACTCTACAGAAGCAGAGTTACAAAAGTTCGTGGCAGACTTCTATGAAGAGTTCAAGAGCCTACCACCAGAAGATGTGTCTTTCCCCCGAAGTGTCAGTGACATAGAAAAGTGGAAAGATAAATACACTGTATATAAGAAAGGTACTCCGATTCATGTTCGTGGCGCACTTGTGGGTAACAAGCAGATAGAGAAATTGAATCTTTCTAGTGAGGGTATCAAGAATGGATCGAAAGTGAAGTTCTGTTATCTAAAGATGCCTAATCCAGTTATGGAAAATGTCATCTCATTCAATCCATTCTTACCAAAAGAGTTTGGTTTACACGATCACATTGACTATGAGATGCAATTCAACAAGACATTCAAAGACCCATTGAAGTTGGTATCAGATGCCATCAATTGGGAACTTGAATATATAAATTCACTTGAAGGATTTTTTACATGAAAATGATCATACCCTCATTTGAGGATTTTGCTAAACGAAAGTATTATGAAGCAATGTATGAGAGAGACAGTTATGGCGAAAAGCAAACATCAGTAGAGAAATGGCTCGATGAGAATCAAGAATATCTCAGAGAAGAGTATCTACTAATCGCCAACATGAAAAAAGATTTAGAAGACAAATAGGAGAAAAAAATGTCAGATATATTTGATTTCGGTTTCACAGCCGTAGACGAAGATGAACTACAGTCGGTAAAGGCTGTCAAGCAAGAAGCAACGCAGGCTTCATCATCAGCAAAAACTTTGCAGGGTCAGTTAGATGAACTGTACAATGCAGTAACGCCATTACTTAACAATCTAAAAGCGAACCCAGAGAAAGAGTATATTCTATGGCCTAACCGCACATTAAAGATTGAGCAGTTTGAGAAAAAGTTGTTTGACATTTACAACAAGTAGTGTTATAATAGCGCAGTGAAGTATAATATAGAATTGAATTTGGAGAATAAATTATGTCGTCATTAATGGAAAAACTTGCCAAGAACTCTACCATCAAACTCACTTCCTCTATATCAGAGTCGAAAGTGTTTGGTGTGAAAGAGATGGCGCCAACATCTGTCCCTATGGTAAATGTTGCACTATCTGGCAAGATCGATGGTGGATTATCACCCGGTCTACTCATGTTAGCGGGTCCGTCAAAACACTTTAAGTCTGCATTCGCATTGCTTATGGCAGCCGCTTATCAGAAGAAACATCCCGATGCTGTGGTGTTATTCTATGATT
>Ga0208545_1001536_pt1 | contig 10158 bp, 9 predicted proteins | sample DEB08_DNA_12_FD_185498 | JGI IMG/M metagenome (GOLD analysis project Ga0208545, IMG submission 185498) | Aqueous microbial communities from the Delaware River and Bay under freshwater to marine salinity gradient to study organic matter... | ecosystem: Environmental > Aquatic > Marine > Coastal ... | reverse complement strand
ACTATTCCTTTGACCGCGATCACTGGTTTTCCAACAGCAGGTACTTTAACTATTGGCACAGAAGATATTACTTACACAGGAATTTCTAGTTTGAATTTAACAGGATGTGTTAGAGGAGTTAACGGTACAACAGCCGCTACTCACACTACTGGTGATGCAGTTGCACAGTCTCCAAGAGGCATGACTGATATTCAAGAAGCGAATTACAGAGTAGATACTACAAGTGTTGACACACCTATGACAAGAATTAGTAGATCTCAGTATCAAGCATTTTCTAATAAAACAGATCTAGGTTTACCAACTCAATACTGGGTCCAAAGATTTGTTGATAAAGTTACAATGACTTTATATCTAACACCAGGAAGCTCACAAGCAGGAGACTTTATAAATTTTTATTACACAAAAAGAATTGACGATGTAGGAGCATACACAAATGCAACAGATGTACCATACAGATTTGTGCCTTGTATGATAATGGGTTTATCTTATTATCTAGCTTTAAAATATGCACCACAAAGAGTACAAGAATTAAAATTATTATACGAAGATGAATTAAAAAGAGCTGAGTCTGAAGATGGTTCTTCTAACTCAACTTACATATCACCTAAAATATATTTTCCAGGGGTTGCCTAATGACTAGTTTTTCGCAAGGTAAATATGCGTTAGCAATATCAGATAGATCAGGTATGGCTTTTCCGTATAACGAAATGGTTAGAGAATGGAATGGTGCTTTAGTGCATAACTCAGAGTACGAACCTAAACAACCACAGCTACAACCTAAACCAACTAATGCAGATCCACAAGCTTTACAAAGAGCAAGACCTGCAAGAACAGAATTTGCAACAGAAGATTTTTTACCAAATAATCCTTTTCAACTTAGTTCTACTCCTTTAGTTCCTACACAAAGAGCACTTAGTGTTAATGCAGCTAATAGTGATTTAGTGAATGGAGATCACGTTAGATTTAGAAATGTTAAAACTCCTTTACTTACTGATGACGGAACTGTTTATTATCAAGCAATAGAATTAGAACTAGCCACAACTTTAACTAATGCAATAAATGCAACTGATACAATAATTACTTTAGATGATATGCCGAATGTTGTTACATTAGGTAGTACATGGCCTTCTTCAGGTTTTATGATGATTGAAAAAGTTAATAGTGAAACAGGTATGTTTGAAAACGAAGTAATTGAATATACCGGAGGAAGAAGAACTGATAATATTTTTCAAGTAGTTTCAAGAGGTACTTCAGCTCCTTATAGAGGAGTTAGTCCTGAAAAAACAACAGCAAGTTCTCATCCAATAGGAGCTAAAGTATTTGGTTCTAGACCTGTTACAATGGTACAAACTACTTCCGTTAATGACGCTAATACAACTGTTACAAAAGAAAATAGTTATTTAGTTCCAGCTCTTGCTATACCTTTGGATTTTGTAGCTGGCACATATTTAGCAGGTGGTGGTTTGCAGTGTACATACGGCCCAATAAATGATAGAGCTTAATTATGTCAGGAGTTTCAATTTATACATACGATACACTTAAACAAGCAATCAAAGATTATACTGAGGTTGATGATTCTGTATTTACAACAACTATCTTAGATGGTTTTATAATGGCTGCAGAGCAGAGAATTAATACTGAATTACCTATGGACTCAGATAGATTAGTACAAGAAGGTACACTATCTACAGATAATAATACAATTAATAGTCCTGCTGGTGCTTTGTTTATAAGAGGTGTTGAAGTATTTAATTCAACAGCAAACACTACAGGTACAGGTACTTGGTTAGAAAAAAAAGATCAAACATATCTATCTGAATATACTGATAGATTGACGGGACCAGAGGGTGATTTAACTGCACAAGATGTAACCGGTTTTCCAAAATACTACGCTATGTTTGGTGGTGCTACAACTAAAACAGACACAACATCTGGAGGGTTATATATAGCCCCTACACCGGATGCAGCATACAAATTTAGAATATATTACAACAAAATGCCTGTAGGACTTGGTTCAGGTGATGATGGTAATTCTAATACATACTTAAGTAATTACTTCCCACAAGGACTATTGTATGCATGTCTTGTAGAAGCATTTGGATTCTTAAAAGGGCCAATGGAGATGTTGACACTCTACGAGAATAAGTATAAAACATCAATACAACAGTTTGCGGGAATGCAGATTGGGAGAAGAAGACGAGACGATTACACTGACGGAACTGTTAGAATACAAGTCAAATCACCTTCACCCTAAACTAGGAGATTTTTTATGACAATAACATCAGCTATTTGTAATTCATTTAAAGTAGAAATTTTACAAGGTGGTCACAACTTTAACGATGCTAGTGGTGCACCAACAGGTAACGCATTTAAGTTAGCTTTATTTTCAAGTGACTCAGCTTCATTAAGTAAAACAACAACTGTTTATACAGCACCTTCATCTGCTAATGCAGTTCCAACTAACACACTTGAAGTTAGTCAAAGTCAAACTGATGGCGGAGCGTCAAACAGTGGTTATACTGCAGGCGGAACAGCGTTAACAGCATCAGCTGATCCAGTTTTATCTAGTGACACAGCATGTGTAAAATTTAATGATGTTAGTTTTACTTCAGCTACGTTTACAGCAAGAGGTTGTTTAATTTATAATTCAACAGCAGTTACAGGATTTACAACAAACAGATCAGTGTGTGTTGTTAATTTTGGTGCAGACAAAACTGTAACAAGTGGAACATTCACAGTTCAATTTCCAGCACAGACAGCAGGAAACGCAATCGTTCAGATAGCATAGGGGTAAAAAATGGCTGACGTTACACTGACAGTAACGGGTCTTTCTTCTACTTCATCTTTAGGAGACCTTTCATATACAGGCGCTACTTCAGGGTATGGCCGTTATAGTTGGGGACAAGCTGGTTGGAATGATTCTACTTTAATTGAACAAGGTTGGGGGAGAGAATCTTGGGGTTATCAATCTTGGGGTGATACACCAATTGTTACACTTCCAAGTTTATCAGCATCAACATCTTTAGGAGCATTAACTACAGAAATAAGACCCGGTTGGGGTACTTTACTTTGGGGACAAAATGGTTGGGGTTCTGTTGAAGAGGCTAATGAAACATTACCAGGTTTATCTGTAACATCAAGTGTTGGAACTCTTATAGCAAAAGATGTTGTAGGACTACCTGCATTATCAGCTCAAACTGATATAGGTAGTTTAACTTCATTTTCTAATCACACACTTACATTACCTAATCAAGGTATGGTATCTTCGTTAGGTCTTTTAGGAACAGAAGATTCTGTAGGTTTATCTGGTCAATCTGCAACTTCTGCAGTAGGAAGTATATTGCCTGCAGATGTAACGGGTTTAACAGGTCAGTTAGCTGAAACAGACGTTGGTGACATAACAATTTCATCTAACCCAATTCATTTGTTAACTGGTGTTTCAGCTACAAGCGCTATAGGTTCTTTAACAATAGATAATAATACTAAAGTTACTTTATCTGCTTTATCGGCTACAAGTGCTTTAGGTTCTTTAACTACAACTCAATTATCTATAACTAGTCTAGTAGGATTAGGACAAGTAGCTACTTCAGCAGTTGGAGAAGTTATTGTATTAGGCTATCAAGATATTGATATTATTGGAAATACAAGTTATAGTGCTGTCAATAAAACAAATAGTGCAAGTTATTCCGATGTTGACCTTGTAGGCGAAACATCGTATACAGATGTAACACACGTAGCTTAGGAGAACAAAATTTATGGCATCAACTTTTACTAATCTTGGCGTAGAGCTAATGGCTACTGGCGAAAATGCCGGTACTTGGGGAACAAAAACTAACGCTAATTTAAACCTTGCAGAACAATTACTAGGTGGATTTAAGATTCAAACTTTAAATGCAGCAGGTTCAGGAGCTAATACAACAGCTTTAGGAATAGAAGATGGTGGATTAACAGGTGCTGCTCAAAACAGAGTTATTATCCTTGGTGCAGTATCACCAGAAGCAATTACAGGAAACAAAGTTGTAACATTTCCCCTTCTTACAGAAACTTTTTATTTTATTAAAAACAGCACATCAGGTGCATATACAGTACAACTAAAAGCAGTATCAGGTTCAGGGGCTACAGTTACTTTTGGAACAACTGATAAAGGATATAAACTTTTATACCTTGATGGCGTTGCAACTAACACTGGAGTTATTGAAATACCACTAGCTACAGCAGGTACAGTAACAGAAACTGGTACTCAAACTTTAACAAACAAAACTTTAACATCACCTAAAATTGGTACTTCTATTTTAGATACTAACGGAAACGAATTAGCTTTACTTACAGCTACAGGTTCAGCAGTAAATGAATTTACAATTGCAAATGGTGCAACAGGTAATGGACCAAGATTATCAGCAACTGGTGAAACTAATGTTGATTTAGATTTATTAGCTAAAGGTACTGGTCATGTAACAGTTAGAGGTAATGATAATCCAGGTTCACTTCAACTTAACTGTGAAAATAATTCACACGGAATTAAACTTACGTCACCTGCGCACTCGGCTAATCAGTCGTATGAACTTAAATTTCCAACAGGGAATGTTACAGCAGATAGATTTTTAAAAGTAGCTTCTGTATCAGGTTCAGGTACTACAGGTATTGGTCAATTATCTTTTTCTGAAGTATCTGGTGGAACTTCATGGCAAGCAGTAAAAACTTCTACTTTCACAGCAGTAGCTGGTGAAGGTTATTTTATTAATACAACTGGTGGAGCATTTGAAATGGATTTACCTGCAGGAAGTATTGGAGATGAAGTTTCTTTTATAGATTACGCAGGAACGTTTGATACTTATGCACTTACCATTGATCAAAACGGAACAGAAAAAATTGCAGGATCAACAGATCCATTAACAGTTTCAGTAGAAAGGGCAGCTAATACTTTGGTTTATGTAGATGGAACTCAGGGTTGGTTGCTAAAGAATAAATAATTATGGCTACTTATAAGGAGAAAGTTGGAACTGCGGTTGTCAACTACGCTGGTAATTACCCAGGTGCCGTGAAAGGTGAGCTTTGGTACGATAGCACCAACAAAGATTTCAAATATCAATATCCAAATGTAACAGCAGCTGGTTCATGGAGCACTGGTGGAAGTTTAAATACTGGTAGAGCAGCTTTAGCAGGAGCTGGTGCTGGTTCAACAGCCGCTTTAATGTTTGGTGGAAATGATGGACCTGGTGGACAAACAGAATTATATAATGGTTCTTCATATAGTGAAGTAAACGATTTAAATACAGGTAGATCAAATTTAGGTGGTGTAGGAATTTCTACAGCAGCACTTGCATTTGGTGGTTACAAAGACGTTCCACCAGATACTTATTATGCAAATACAGAAACTTGGAATGGAACCAACTGGACTGAAGTTAATGATTTAAATACTGGAAGAACTAATATTTCAGGAAACGGAACTACAACTTCCGCTTTAGGTTTTGGTGGTGACACTGGACCTAGTCAAATTGCAAATACAGAATCTTGGAATGGAACCAACTGGACTGAAGTTAACGATTTAAATCAAGCAAGAGTATCACTTGGAGGTGCGGGTGATAGTAATACTTCTGGTTTAGCTTTTGGTGGTAATAATGGTGGTACCCGTTATGCAAATACTGAATCTTATAATGGAACAAACTGGACTGAAGTAAATAATTTAAATACTGCAAGAAACGCACTTGTAGGATTAGGAACTCAAACAGCAGCCATAGCAGCTGCTGGAACTACTGGATCAAACTCAGCACTTACAGAATTATGGAATGGAACTAACTGGACAGAAACAACAGATCTTTCAGATAATGGAAATTTTATTGGTGGTGCTGGATCATCTACATCAGCTATAATTTCTGGTGGAAATGGAAGATCACCAACTGCATCATCAGAAGAATGGATAGGTGCAGGTCAGCCATTAGGTGCTTGGTCTTCTGGTGGAAATTTAAATACTGCTAGAAGTGGTGTTGCAGGAGCAGGAACAACAACTGCTGGCATAGTTTTTGCAGGAAAAACGCCTCCAAACAGTTACGTTGGAAACACAGAATTTTATGATGGAAGTAGTTGGACAGAAGTTAATGATATGAACACTGGCAGATATGAGGTTGGATCTGCTACAGCTGGAACACAAACAGCTTCTTTAGCTTTTGGAGGGGGTACAAGTGGTCCTGATAATTATTATGCTCTTTGTGAATCTTTTAATGGAACAAACTGGACAGAAGTTAATGACATGAATACTGGGACACCAGGAAGATATGGTTTGGGAGGAGCTGGTACTAATACAGCTGCTTTAGGATTTGGTGGTTATTTTCACCCACCTGGTACAAGAACATCAGCTACAGAAATTTGGAATGGAACCAACTGGACTGAAGTTAATGATTTAAATACTGGAAGAACAGGTATAGGTGGTTGTGGGGCTACTAATACAGCCGCTTTAGCTTTTGGAGGATCAGTGCCTCCTAATAAAAGTGAAACAGAATTATGGAATGGAACTAATTGGACTGAACTTAACGATTTAAACACGGCTAGAGAAACACAGGCTAGTATAGGAATATCAACATCCGCTTTATGTGTTGGAGGTTATACAACTACTTTTGTTGGACTTACAGAAGAGTGGAATGGAGCTAGTTGGACTGAAGTTGCAGATTTAGCGACAGCAAGAGCATATGGAGTAGCGGGAGGTGGAACAACAACTTCTGGTTTTGTAGCTGGGGGTCAATCAGCACCTGGAGCTGGAAATGAATCAGCAGCAACAGAAGAGTGGAATAAACCATCAAATGTGGTAAAAACATTAACAGATTAATAAAAGGAGAAAACTATGGCAAAAACATATCAATACTGTGTAGCAGAAAACTGGGGAAAGGGTTTCATCGATCACGTTGAATCTCAAAGAATCACGTTTGTAGGCTATCCTGGAAATGTTTGGCAAGTTCCTGCATACAACAAACACGGTAATCTTTGGGTTGCTAAAGTTGCAGGTACTGTAAAAACTAAAACAGAAGCACAGGCGATTGTTGATGCAGAGGTTCAAGCAGCGCAAGCTGCGTGGGATGCTTTACCTGATGCTGAGAAAGCACCAGCAGTAGAGTCTAACACAAGACCTGCTGACATAACATTAGAGGAATAAAATTAAATGGCTACGTACTTAGGCACACATGGTAGTAGAATACAGAACTACACTACGGATCCCGATAATCCGAATACGGGAGAGGTGTGGTATAACGATACGTCTAATGCGTTAAAGTTTCAAACACCTAACACAACTACATCTGGTTCATTTAGAACTGGTGGAAATTTAAATACAGCTAGACAATCTGGAGCAGGATTTGGTATTTATACAGCAGCTTTATTTTTTGGTGGAACTAATGGTAGTAATCAAGCTTTAACTGAAGCTTATAATGGTACAAGTTGGACTGAAGTTAATAATTTAAATGCTGCTAAACAAGGAAACACTGGATTAGGTGCTACTGGTACGGCTGGGTTATCTGTTGCTGCTCCAGGATCTGCTGACGTAGAATTATGGAATGGCACAAACTGGACAGAAGTTAGTAATATAAACACTTCTAGAGATGTTATGGGATCTTCTCAACAATCACCATCGACATCTGGATTAGTTTTTGGTGGAAGTGTTACAGGTACTAATTCAGCTTTAAATGAAAGTTGGAATGGAAGTAACTGGACGGAACTTGGAGATTTAAATACTGCAAGAAAAAGTTTAAGCGGATCAGGAGATACTACTACAGCAGCATTAGCATTTGGAGGAGGTCCACCTTCAGTATCAGTAACAGAATTATGGAACGGATCTAACTGGGCAGAAGTAAATGACTTAAATACTGCAAGACAACAATCAGCTTCAGCAGGAACTCAAACAGCAGCTTTAGTAATAGGTGGAGAAGGACCTGGCGGTAGAGTTGCAAATGCAGAATTATGGAATGGCACAAACTGGGTAGAACAAAATGATTTAAGTTCTATTACAGGTGCTAACGCAGGAGGAGGCACAACATCAAATGCTTTAAGTTATGGAGGAGCTAATGCTACTAATTCAGTAGCAATAACAGAAGAATGGATAGGTGCAGGTGCCGCGGTCGGTGCTTGGGCTACAGCTAATCCAATGAATACAGGAAGAAATGGTTTATCGGGTGCAGGTTCATATACATCTGCTGTAGCTTTTGGTGGATACAAAGGTCCTCCAGGTTACGCAAACGAAACAGAAAAATATAATGGAACTAACTGGACAGAAGTAAATGATATGAATACAGCTAGATCTACACTTGGAGGTAATGGATCAAGTGATTCTAATGCTTTAGCTTATGGTGGAGAAGCAGCAGCACCAACATTTATGAATGGACTTACAGAAACTTGGAATGGAACTAACTGGACAGAAGTAAACGATTTAAATACAGTAAGAAAACAAGTTGGTGGTTTAGGAACTAATAATACAGCAGCACTAGCACTTGGGGGAAGATTAGATCCTGGACCTAGAATAGCAAATGTAGAACAATGGAATGGAACTAATTGGACTGAGGTTAATGATTTAAATCAAACAAAAGGTTCTACAGCTGGATCAGGAACAATAACTTCAGGAATTTGTATTGGTGGAGATATTCCACCATCTACAAATCAAACTGAATTATGGAATGGAACTAATTGGACTGAAGTTAACAATTTAAACACGGCTAGAGAAGATGTGGGTTCAGGTAAAACTAATTCTGACAACACAACTGCATTAGCTTTTGGTGGAGATGCACCACCACAAACAAATAAAACAGAAGAATGGAATGGTGCTAGTTGGGCAGAAGTAGCTGATTTAAGTGTTACAAGAACTACGTTAACGGGAATGGGAGATAATACAAACGGTTTAGCTGTTGGTGGAGAAAATCCATCTGGCAGATTAGGGTCAACAGAAGAGTGGAGTTCAACATCAACAGTAACTAAAACGGTAAGCACGGATTAATTATGGCAACATACAAAGAAATTAAAGGAACACAAATCGAGGTCTTAGCATCAGACCCATCGAATCCTGTTGAAGGACAAGTTTGGTATAACTCAACAGATAGTGTTTTAAAAGGTCTAGTGGCAACTGGTTCAGCAGCTTGGGCTACAAGTAATGCTTTAAATAATGCTAGAAGCAGTCTGTCTGGTCAACACACTGGAACTCAAACAGCTGCATTAGCTTATGGTGGATATGGCACAAGTTCAGATCACACTAATTTTACTGAGCAATATAATGGAACTAACTGGACTGAAGTAAACAATTTAAATACTGCTAGAAATTCAAACGCAGGATGTGGAGTTCAAACCGCTGCAATTACAGCTGGAGGAGTTAGTCCTCCAAACACATCTTCTACAAATACTGAAACTTGGAATGGAACTAACTGGACGGAAGTAAATAATTTAAATGTTCATTCTAGAAATTCAGCAATGGCTGGAGCAGTTCCTTCTGCAATAAATTTTGGTGGAGGTCCACCTAATACAGCAGCAACAGAATCTTATAATGGAACAAACTGGACTGAAGTTAATGATTTAAATACTGCAAAAAAAACATTAGGTGGATGTGGAACTTTTACTAATGCAATTGCTGTAGGTGGTGTCACTCCTCCTGGTGCCAGGGTAGCAGAAACAGAACTTTGGAATGGAACTAACTGGACAGAAGTCAATGATTTAAATCAAGCTAGAGAAAAATTAACTGCAACAGGAACTTATACTTCTGCAGTTGCTTTTATGGGAGATGTACCCCCACAAACAGGAGCAACAGAAACTTGGAATGGAACTAACTGGACAACATCAACAAACATGAATGTTGCAAGAGAAAATGGAGGAGGTGCTGGAACTCAAACTGCTGCTTTAGCTTTTGCTGGTAGTATACCACCTACAACTGGAGTTACAGAAGAGTTTGTAGGTGCAGGTGTACAAACAACTGTTACATTTACAGACAGTTAAGACTTGTAATATATTTTAAACAATATATATAAGAAAGAAACATAAAGGATAAAGATATGAAAAAAGACGTCAAAGAAGTAATACAAGGTGAAGAAACTCATTTAAATAATTTATTAGAACAAGAAGATCTATCTGCTTTTAAAGGTATGGTAGACGAGCTTAGGGACACTTGGACCAAGAAACAAATGTTTCGAACAGAAA
>Ga0208545_1001533_pt1 | contig 10171 bp, 14 predicted proteins | sample DEB08_DNA_12_FD_185498 | JGI IMG/M metagenome (GOLD analysis project Ga0208545, IMG submission 185498) | Aqueous microbial communities from the Delaware River and Bay under freshwater to marine salinity gradient to study organic matter... | ecosystem: Environmental > Aquatic > Marine > Coastal ... | reverse complement strand
CCTGAGTCCACTCATGGAAGAAACCAAACTTCTGCATGGTGCCTTCGATCTGCAGACGCGTGAAACCAACGCGGTTAACACGGCCACCGTTCTCAGTCAGTGTCGGCAGTTTGGCGTCGATCGAGCCAATGTCCTTAGACGAGCCGTAAAGGTTACCGTTAGCGTAACTTGAGCCAGCAGCGTCCAAGCCTTGATCGTTGACGTTGCGGTCATCGAGCAGTGGCATGTAGTGGTAAACTTTGATCTTCTTGCCATAGTGCTTAGGCATGTTGGTCACGTCCGCAAGGGGCATGAAGTACATGTCTTTAGCAGCTTCGATCAAAGCTTTGCGTTGCCACAGGAAGGTATTCATCTGGCTTGAGCCAGTACCGTCGATTGTTGCACCTGACTGGGTGCCGTCGTTATAAATCTGAGACATTGTTCAGTTCCTCAAAAACGGGGAGATGTCGCCTTCATGAGTTCCTCATCTGACATTGCAAACGGATCGAACTCTTTAGCAGGCGCTTTCGGGGTTGTGCGCGTAGGGGAGGCAGCCTTCGCGCGGTCTCCGTTCGAGGCTACGGAACGTTTGGGTTTGCTTGTCGCTACAGGTCGGCGTTGCTGTTCACTTGAACCATGAGCATTGGGCGCTGTGCCTTGCATCTGGTCTTGTGAAATCAGTCGGCCTGCGTGGTAAAGCTTGTCACCAACGGTCTTATAGGCTTCGATAAACGGAATGTTTGTCGAGATATCCCCCAGTGTCATCTGACGATCAATCTCAGTAGCAATCTTGTCGTAGATGCCAGACTGTCGATGTTGATCCATCAGCTTGAGAATATCGGGATCTCGATAAACCTCCTCTTTGCTCCGGGCGTCCCACGTATCATTGATGAGTTTGACGGTTTTCGATCCAGTGCTTGAGGAAAGTACTTCCTCTAAGGTGGTATGAAACGCCATCTCGTCATCACTGACTTTGTGATCTCCGGGGCTGTATTTAGGCTCCTCATCGGTATCTATGGACATAGGGTCCACATTCCCATCTTTGAGAAGCTTTTGAATCGCTGCGGGCTCGCGGCGATGTACATCAATAAGGAAAGTTAGTTTTTCCTCGTCGAGTAAATCCTGGTTTTGAAGCATACGCATGAGCTTCAAATTTGGACGTAACGCAGTCATCTTTTTGACATAGTTAGCGCCTTGTTGCATTAATCGAACCGCTTCTTGAGAAGACTCTGGTTTGAATTCTTTACCGTTCGCTTTAAACGGAGCCATTACTTCCTCGTACAAGGCTTTGTAATCTGGCTCTTCGTCTGTTGCTTCTGGCTTATCCTCAGTGCCTTCTGGCTCTTCAGCTGTTTCCTTTTCGGTTGCAGCTAGAGGCTCTTCAGTAGGTTCTTCGATTTCTTCATCAGTAACGTCGTCAGCATCAGCAGCGGCTTCGCCTTCGGCTGCCGCTTCTTCTGCTTCGACTTGCTCTGGTTCGGTTTGGGTTGGTTCTTCTTCTACAACCGCATCATCGGCTGCATCATCAAGTTCCTGCTCAAACGTCGGTTCGATGTCTTCTTCGATAAACAACGTCGGATCTTCCGTCTCTTCAGGATCGGGAAGCTGCATCAACTCTTCATCGGTAAGACTGTCATAATTTGAATCTGCCATTATACGTCACCGCCTTCAGCACGGACTTCGTCTAATGCTTCCTCTGCTTCAAGCATCGCCTGTTCGGCATTGTTTCCCATTACAATTATGTAATGTAGATGCTGTTTTAGAACCGATATGGCTTGCAAGCTGATCATGATCTCGTCTCGGTGGTTCTTTTGGTTTGGGTCGGCAGTGCAGTGCGTTAGACGGATTGATTCGTCTTCGAAATAGCCTTTAGCAATGATCTTCTTGAAGTCATGGTTATCGTTCAACCGGAGAAGAGCGTCACGCTGTTGCATGAGTTCTTTGGCTGCTTCGATGTTCAATTCAAGTTCAGCAATGTCGTTATTCATCTTGTGTCCTTAAGAGGTATTCTGATGTGATTTGACGCGGTGTGGTGTGGTTGGGACGATTCACTGAGTCTTCCTATCGGTCAACGCTTGAGTGATTCTATCGTACGCAACTGCTTGACGAATATTGCTTTTACTCGGTCCACCTTCACCTTGCTTCAGAATACCTTCTGTAATCTTCATCGTCTGATTGCTCTGTGCTTGAGCATGGGTCTTATCTACGTCTCGCGCATGTTTTGTACCTGTTTCAGTTTCCAAGAAGTCCAAGTCTTTTAGATCTGCATTGGAAGCCGTCTCACGTGCTTTAGCCTGGTTCACCATGATCTCTGACTGAAGTACCTGAATTTCCATTTGTACTTTTTGCAGCTCAGCCTCGCGCAGTGCTTGCTCAATGGGATCTGGTTGCGGTTCAAACTGTTCAATCAGTTTAGCGAGATCAGGCATACGCTTCAGTTTTGCAATCTGACCCAAAATCATCTTGGTCAGGTTAAAGTCCATGGTGTTGCCCATAGTCTGCAACATGAATGTCAGATCCTGAGCTTGGGCATCTTCGACTTCAGCCGTAGAAATATCCACTGCTAGATCAAATTCACCTTCCAGGTCTTCACGACGGATAGATACAAACTCATCATTAGTCACACGAATGACTTCTTCCTCGGAGAGGAAGATGGCGTTCATTGATGTAAACTTGTCTCCAATATCTTTGATGCCTTGAGCCAAACGACGTACAATGGCCATTTCGCGCTTAGAGGCTGCATCCAGCATACCGCGGATACCAGAGGCTACGTCACCATAAGCTTCTCCAGACAAGCCACCAGAGAAGGCTTTAACGCCTGTGAGAGCTTCTGCGTCTTGGTTCTGTAGAGCCAACATATTCATGGCAGATGCTGGGATGTCTGGATACGAGTGTTGATGCACGCCTAAACGTGGGTCTTTGTTTGGATTGAATTCGTAATCTTGTCCTGCTTCGTACCGGCGCCGGTTTACAGCATCGAGCATGTCTTTAGAGAAACCGGTCTGACCGTTGGCACTACGTCCCAACAGGTCGACCATGCCACGAGTAACAGCACCCAAGATTGCTTGGTTTTCACTCAGCAACTCAGCGTCAGGTTCACCAAAAACACTCTTCTTGACGGGAAGATACGGGATGACAACGAAAGGTATTTTTTGATCCGGGTATGGATTTTTTTCCATACGGATCATCGTGTTTCCGACCCATGTGGCCACAATAGGAACCAACGATTCATTGCCTTCAATGTCGTACCAGCCCCAGTATTCGTAGGCCACGACACGCTTGCGTAGATCATCTTTAAAGGCGGTTGTGTTGTCTGACATGGTCTCATGGTCAGTCTCGATCAACGGGCTTTGATTGGCCCATTTGATGTCTTCAAGATTGGAGTACCGGCCGTCTTTCAACAGCTCTGCTTTAGAAGTTTCGTAAGACACCACAGCAAATGTTGCTTTGTCTACGTCACCTTCGGCCGCTGGATCTAGATAAAAATTAGGATAATCCACAATCTCGGCCGTTGGACGGTTATCCAAGATTTTCTCTTCTTCAACGATCTCTGTACCTACTTGTTCAGCAAATACAGGACGCTCGTTCTCCATCGTAAACTCAGTGGCTTCCTGGAGAATCTCCGGCAGGTTCAAATACTCATTGTAGTTCTGGACACGCATCTCAAGAGCTTGAGCCAACATCTCTGCTTGCTGCTCGTCTTCGGGACGTAGATCATAGAAATTGTAGATAGGTTTTTCTACCTGAACAATTTCTGTATTCCTGATCCAACCAACACGGATGACGGCCGTGCCTTCATCGACAAACGTACGTACAACTTGATCGATAAACTTCACTCGGTTCAGCTTAGTACGCATCTGCCAGTTTAGAATCATCTCGTTCTGATTAGCGGCTGCTTTGTCTTCCCACGTTACAGGAGACACTTTGAACAGTTTTTCTGAGCTTAGAAATGGTTCGGATACAGCAGAATAGCGCCACTCGTTTTGACGACGAATGAGCTTAGGCTGAACTTGGCTACGGCCTTTGATTTGCTTTGGTTTGACATTGCCTTCAATATTTCGAAGATTGAGCCAATGTTGAACCTGAGTAACCCTCGCGTCTCGGCTCGGTTTAGCAATATCAAGATCTGCTTTCAGATCCATGACGCTTGGTTCTTTTTTCCACTCAGTCAAAGGCTTGGTTTGTACCATGCCATTTGCTTCCATGCTGAACTTGTTTGCGGTATCCATTATTTAGCCCACCCGTAAATGTGATTACCAATCGTCAACGGGAAGTTACCGCCGTATCTTGCGCCCCATTTAGGATCTGCTATTGCCGGATTGTAGAAATTTAAAGCACCTCCTGTTACGTCGTCGAGATTGCCGTTCATCGCTTTATCAACCAATCCATATATTTCAGCAGAAGGTTTTAAATTAAAGACGTCTAGACCGCCTTCGCCTTTTGCGTACCCAGTAACTTTATTCCACGTTGAAAACTGTCCATCGGCTAAAGCAACATCTCTTAGGTTTTTGCCGCCATACCCACCGTTACGGGCACGGTTCATCAATACATTCAACACGCCTTGTTGGCCTTTGAAACTTTCGCTACCCGCTTCTCCAGCAATCGTACGAGCCAATACTTCACGATCGTCCATGTCTGTTAAACTACCAGCACGCATTTGAGGACGGGGACGGGACATCGGATCCGGACCCAATTGAGCCAACTCTTCAGAAGACCGTTGAGGCGGTTTTTGACTTCTCATCGGAGCCAAGGTTAGCAACGGATTTTGCCTGTTCAGATACGCGTCTAATTCCTCGTCAAAAGCTGACAAGTCTGGCGCATTCCACCGGCTCTGTAATGTACGACTCATCATAGCTTTGATCCTCTTTGGTTCCGCATCATACCCAATCAAATCCCATCGGTCAGGTCGATACACTCACGTTCCCACGTAAGATTGGTTTTGATGTCTTTGACTAAATTCCACGGTGCATTCTTTTCTCTCCATACCCACTCTGCATGGCTAAATCGACGAGCTTCTTCCACATCACAGAAATAAGCTTCGTCTACTTCTACCGGAGGAGGTGGGCTAAGGCATGAACCAGCCATCAGGGGGAGTGTAAGTGCTGGGATCAGTAACAGTCGCATCACTTTTTTTATCCTCTTCGATATTGATGATACGGGCACTACACGTTGCGTATTGCCCTCGAGCTATTGCGAGCTCTGCTTTAAACGTTTCGTTGCGTTGTTCTAAGATCCAAAGCCAAGAACTTAGCCCTAGGAGTGCTGCAGCTGTAGCGCCCATAATATAGGGGGTGAACCCTCCAAACAACTTCATCGTCCTAAATGCTTTCCAAGGCGCGCATCTTCGACACGGTTTGTTTTGATAGCTCTCAGCATAGTTTTGCCGTAGCGAGACGCTAGAACCACACCCAGAACAACGATCAATGGCAGCCAATATTCTGTCAGAATGCGCTGACCGATTTCCAGGGCGCCTTCAGCTTGTTGTGCGCTTTTGGCAATCTCTACGGCACCTGCAATGGATACCCCCGTACCCAATGTCGCCTCAGTGGTCGTTAGCGCACGTTCGCCTTTGGTTGCGAGCTGCATGGTGCGAGATGTCTTTGCCAACTCTTGAACGTCGATGTCACGCTCTGACACGACGTCTGCGCTATCAAAGGCTGCCCAAGTTGCTGTGCCTACGATACCGTCTGGCACTAAGCCGTTGTCAGCCTGAAATGCCATTACAGATGTACGTGTTCGCCGTCCAAATAGCCCGTCAATCTTGCCAGAATGGTATCCAGCAAGTTGTAGATCTTCTTGCAGCTCTTTGACTGCTGCTCGGGGATTGTTGCCACCCATCTTGAGGAATGGGCGATGTTCGTAATCGCTGACGGGATCATCACCGAGGATCTGACGCACACATTCGCGCATGTAATCGCCAACTGGATAAGCACCGACAAGATCAGCACGAAACGGAATTCGAGAGATATCCCACTTACCACGCTGCTTGACGCCCAACGTAGGCTCCACTTCGGCATGTGTCAGGACAGTTTCACGGGTGACAGGAATCGAGTATTGCCGACACAGATCAGCAATCATGATGCAAAATACACGCCATTGCTTTTCGGTAATTGGACTTGAGCCAGCATGGAATGGATACTCTTGCGCGTCTGCCATGCCGCATACTGCGACGCCAATACTGTCTGTGTTCAAACGTCTTGTATGGGCTGCGTAATCACCGTCAGACGTGACAATATTGTCAGCGATATCTTCTTTGCCACGAATGATTGTTCCATCGTATTCCACCAGCCGATGATAGTGCTTGATGTCGATGTCACTGGCTCTGCCGCCACCAGCCGTCCAATGCCCAATGATGCGTTTCATGGATCAACCTCTTCGATACTTACGTCAGGATAAAATTGCGTCTCAACAAGCCAAGGCCGCCACGGGCATCTATGATAAGCAAATGCCAAGCTGCTGTCCGTAATTTGGCGCAAATCCATGGCGACATCCCAAGGGCCAAAATCACTCCACCCACCAGGGCGTGCCACCGTTCCATTTTTGAATACGACATCTGCCAATGCAGTGCGTCCGGGCGTGACGAGAAACCATTCTATGTGGTCAAAAACGCATTCAGTTCGTTCCACAAACATCCGACCTTTGATCTCTGTGACTTTTGAACTTGTTTTCGTGGCGTGAAATTTAACTTGAGTCACAACGGGGTTAAGCCGCCCTTCTAGGCGCCCCAAAAGCTCGGGCAAAAAAATCACAGACAAGAATAAGACCAAGGAAAAAAGCGTTCCTATTGGCCCAAAAACCGCTTTTTTTACGTTTGTGGCCAGTGCTCGCATTATTGAGTTCCTCCAGATTTGATCAAAGTTTGATAAGCTAAAAAAAGACCTGAAACAGTCATAGCGAGCCAAATTAGAAGCTTGCCTAATTTGCCCCAACCAATAACCATTCGATACGTAGCAACCATGCGGCGTACTTCGCTGAGTTCTTTTTTATTTAACGGGACATGGGTTGCGCCATCTTCACCTAAACGATCTGACAGTTTTTTAAGCAAATCTTCTAATGTTTCTTCAGAGTCATCACTCATGACATTACCTCCCCGACGTAAGCTCCGTGTGATTTGAGAGTGGTGCTTAACTTGTGCGGATCGTATGATTCTGCGTCTTTGTAATTCAGAAGATGTGCGACAAGTTGTGAGCAGAACCACGTGTCTGGTTTACTGCGGGCGAGGGGGGTAAGGCATAGCAGCATACCTACATAGTCGTACGGCTTTCCTACAACCTGTGCAGCTTTAGGAAAAATATTGTCTTGCCCAAACAAGGTGAAAAAGTCCCAATGAGTCGGTTTAAAATCGATCCATTTGGCTCTTACTTGATGATTGTCTTGCTTGGATGCACTTACGCAGAGTTGACCGCGACTGTTTAATACAGGCTCATCTTGTGGATAAGACTTGAGAATTTCGATGTGACTATATTGTACTTTAGTCCTGTATTTGATCGAGCACGCGGTTCGAACACCTAAGTTCGATAAACCACCTTTTCCTTTATAAAACGCTAGGTGCGTTGCCATTTACTATCCAATTCTTTGATGTGCTTTGGTGTGGTGTGATTCTACCATAGCTAGTATTTTCCAATTGGTTAAAACTCAATTGATCCACCCAACACAATTTTTCCTTTGGCTTGTAAACGTCTTGGTTCGTTGTCTAGCTGAGACCAGATGTTGTAATAATAAGTCAAACCCTCTGTTAAGCTAGATAATGTTTCATTTGTTAGTTGAATAAGAAATTCACCGGTTTGAACCGTAGTCAGAATCACGTACGGAGCCGTTGAAAATATTAGGTTGTTTACCGGATCTCCATTCACCGTATCCGAGATGGTAACAGTAATTGTTTGATCTCCCGGATCGGTGATAACTGTTTGATCTGGGTCTTTTGCAAAAAACAAAATCTCAACAGCCTCGCCTTTGTGCCGATCTTCGATGTTATATTCAGTCACCATGTCATTCTCCGATACGTGCCAAGGGGGCAGGGCACCCATTAATGTTCTTATTGTTGCTGGGGCACCCATTAATGTTCTTAATGTTACTGGGGCTACCAATTAGCATCTGTGCGCGTGCAATAGACTGACTCAGATCCCCATACATAAAACCTGTCAATACGTCGACGGTTCCTTCTTGAGCAATAAACGTTAAGTTTATCCTCTCAAATATGGCCGTACCTGTAAAAATATCCGACCCAGATTCCTGCATACCAAAGGCGAGAGACGGTACAACTTGGGCAATACCTGTGGGATGGTCTGCAGTGGTTTCTGCGATTGCCGTAGAACCAAAAACGCCCACTTTTACATTGGCGCTTATTGAGTCCAAACCTGTCTCTATTGTATCCAGTGCGTTAGTCAGATCGACACGTGCACTGGCAACAAGAGCATCGGAGAACTCTTCCTGAATTTCTGCGATTATTGCATGACCGGTAGTTAAAGCAGCTGTGAAACCGTCAGAGCCTTGTTCCGTGACATTACAGGTAAGTTCGGTTGATACGCGTATCGCTCCAAGGAGGTCATCTACGCCAGTCTCAGAGGCACTCAGGCTTTGTTGTACACCAACCCCAACAACGCTGCTTAGGTCATCTGTAGCGCTTTCCTGTACGTTTAGAACCCAGCTACCAATTATTGAAGTTATCAAAGCAGCAAGAGTGTCTGATCCAGTTTCCGCTACACTTAGAGAAATGCTCGAATTTACAGACGCACTCGAAGCTATACTGTCATTTGCTGCTTCTTGTAGAGGAGCATTTATGTTGGCAGCTACCTGAAAAGATGAAGTCAGATTATCAGATATCGCTTCTTGAACGTTAAGTGCCGCATTATTCGTTGTACTTAAAGAACCGGTGAGTTGATCTGCACCTGTCTCTGTACTGCCCAACGTTACGTTGTTTGCGCTACTGGCATTTAGACTAGCTGAGTCTAATCCGGTTTCTTGAGCCGTTAGTACCATATCTACGTATGGATTAACGGCACCGCTAAAAGTGTCATTACCTGCTTCAATCGGATCAAAGCTTACAATGAGTCCGACAGCCGACACGGCAGTAATGTTATCAGAACTGCTTTCTTGTACGGCAAAAGCAGCCTCTAGCAAAGGGCGATCTACTCCGCCAGAAGCTAGTGGGTTAGAGGCTAAAGGGGAGGAAGCGAGGGTCACTTATCTACTACCAATACTTCTGTTACTCTTAGAAACCGTCTGCCAATGCCGCTGCTGCTACTGGACACTCAGGCCAATGTACATCGTCGGTGATGTCTTTAGTCGTGTCAGCCGCAATCGCTTGCCATGTCCCACGCATCTGCTGGACCCAAGCCAATGCCTGCTTCCATGCAGTCATTTGATCCGCAGACAGCATGTTAGCACTAGCAGCGGATGCCATGTTCATTTGGGCTGTTGCATCTGCGACTGCATGGATACGCTTTCCGCACTCTTTAGCTGCAGCTTCCATACGCGCAACAGCTACCTCTTCGGCAGGTAGGTCCGTCACGGTCCAGCCGTAGGTCCATACGCCATCAACTTCTGTCGGGAGTATATCCAGCGTCTTTATTTGACCTGGGTTTAGATCAGGACGAGGTGCGAATACCGTAACCACTAACTTTGGTGATAGTACCTTCAGCTTCGATTGTGCCTCTTGTTTTGAGGAGAACTTCTGCTGCGTTTCAGGATGATAATAACTCATAGCTCTTTCTCCTTATAAAACAAGTGTAAACGCCACAGGGACCAGTGTTCCTATGGGGTAAAGAGGCACAGAGGTGGCTACCCAGAGGCCATACCCTGCGAAGGAATCGTCATAGACGAACGTAGTAACAACTCCATTCACGTTCACAAGTATATCTGCGGCGGTTTGCGGGTCATAAATATACAAAGCCCCGTTCCCGTCGTCATTAGCCAAAACGCGGAGTCCACCTCCAGCTACAGTAAGATCGCCTCCGTTGTCTGAACCAGAGGGCGTTTCAAAAAACGCATCATTGTTATACATTGCTATATCCGTCTCCGGCTCAACAAAGTTAATCGCCAACCCTAAAGCTGTTGGACAGTACGGCATCGGCATAATCATGCTGGGGTTACCTCAATCGCCTCAATCGTTAAGCTAGAGATTGTGCCGACTTTTTTGACGTGGAAAAAGTATTTATTATTCTCGTCATCAGGGTCGTAAGAATCTCCATTA
>Ga0208545_1001531_pt1 | contig 10195 bp, 18 predicted proteins | sample DEB08_DNA_12_FD_185498 | JGI IMG/M metagenome (GOLD analysis project Ga0208545, IMG submission 185498) | Aqueous microbial communities from the Delaware River and Bay under freshwater to marine salinity gradient to study organic matter... | ecosystem: Environmental > Aquatic > Marine > Coastal ... | reverse complement strand
AGGTTTATGTGCACGCGATATTCCTTTACCAGATTTATTCTTATGTAGTTCAAATAACGTTTTACTGGTAGGTTCATCCTTATAAAGTTTTGCATACTTACGAAATGCTTCATATGATACCTTAAGGAACCGAGCTGCGCCGGCACAGGATTGAGTGTTCTCCATCGCATACCGAATCTCAGATTCTGATATATTCATTGGTGGTCTACCTTCTCCTGCTTTATAAGGCATATTATCCTTTTAACAGAGCTTTAGCAATTTTCTCAACTGTCCGATTACGATCAGTTGCAGTCTTTTTTCGTTGGTCATCGAATTCTTTCTTCTGGGCTTCTGATAATGAATCGTACCAGCTAGAGAACCGATTACTTGGCATTGATAAAAATTCGTCCCATAAATTACGTGTTTCATATTTTGGGTTCATTTCATAATTTGCTAAAACCATTCCTAGCAATGTAGATGCCTTTGGTTGAACTGATACGTTATTTGATGCCATAGCTAAATACCATTCATCCATTATCTGTGCTACATAATCTTTCTTATTCATAACTCATTCCTTTATTTTTATAAATATACTTCTGCGCCATTCTCATTGTCTTCAAAGACAGATACATATATGCAGTCAAATTCTAATAAGATTTCTCTAGCCAACATCTCACATGACATAGCACCAAATTCATGAGTCCTTGAATCTGCATTATAATATTCATTTCCTAGATATTCTAGAATATCTCGTTTAAACATTATAAACTCTACATCGCGGTCATCATGATGAACTCTTTTCTTTGCAGTGATATACCATTTATGTCGATGCATTGATGATAAAAATCCTACCTCAGGAAATACTCCTTGAGCTGCTGGCCAATTATGCAGACCTTCTAACTCTAACTTTGCTATTACATTTGTTTTAAATACACTCATATTACCAATATATAAAATTTATTTCACGAATCCAAATGATTCTTAACTTTATTCCAATATGCAATCGTTGCTGGTTTAGAAATACCTCTGGGGCCTCCGTTCCAACATCGAGCAGTCTCTTCCGGAGTTTCTAGGTTATAATATTTTCTATAGATATTAAACATCTCTATAGATCTTTGTCGGTTCCATCGATCCTTATATTCATATTGATGGTCATGGCCTTGACGTTTAAGTATTCGATTAACATCTTTGACCATGGTCCTTCTAATTTGCAAACATCCAACTGCATCTTCGCTAGCCACATATGCATTATCATTACCACTACTTTCTATTTGTATCAGTGCATTGATAATTCTTTCATCTGGCTCTTCATTAAAATGGTATCTAGGTCGGTCTAAATCATTTATAATTGATCTTAAACTATCCATTTGATATTGATAATATATCTTATCTCGTATAACTTGATTTTCTAAATCACGAATTTGATCTTCATAACTTATTAATCCAATTGCTACCGGGATGGTTAACAATGTTGTAATCATACAGATCTGTATTTCACAAGGTAACTTTTTCATTTTGTTTTGATATCTACGTTTAAACCTAATTTTTGTAACTGCGCATATTTAATATACACATCATTTCCGAACCCGGAATAAAGTTCTGATTCGCCGGCATTATGTGTTATCATAGCCATTTGTTCTGCTAACAATGCATTGCATTCTGGTAGTACGGTTTGCAGTGCATACATTACATTGTCAAACGAATTGAAATCATCGTCTATTAAATACAAATGTAATCGTGTTCTACGCTTGCTGCGCGTATTCCCAAATGATCCTGATGTCTCCATATGTTGTTGATGTAACCCAATCCATGTTAATGCTCCTGATGTTCTATTTTAACTATACCATATTCCTGATATTCGTTGATGAGCTCTTTTGTAACCTTTGTCCGATCCGTTATACCATATGCTTCCTTTGCCGCAATATTAACTCCGGTATCATCTTGCACGTATACTATATACGAGTTCTGAGCTCCGTCCTGAAAATCGTAAGTATCTGTAATCTTACTCACTATCTTCCATGTCATGGATGAGCCTTTGTAATTTAGCACATTTTTCATATTCTTCTTTCTTTTCAAAATAGTTTATCATATGATTCATAAAAGCAATTTTTTTAGATTTATCAAACGTTTGTGGCCATATATTAATGCTAGTGATAACATCATAGACTTCATCGATAGTAAGATCTAAATAATTTTCTGTCATTGTCATTGTTTCCATACTTGCTTATTTTATATTAATATAAGAAATATATTGCAATCTACCAAATGTTTATTGTATTATTTTTGAGGGGTATTGTCGTGACCACATTTGTGGCAATTGTATAAATCATTGCCACCGGATTCTATAGTCCATGACCATTTACATTTATTGCAAATAATATGAGAATCAGTGCGTAACTCTATTAGTATATCTTTAAGCTTTACCATGCACGACAACTCCAATACCTAGCTTTAGTTTTAGGTCCTGGATTATCACAATTATGTCTTGCTCGGAATGACTTGCGTCTCTCTGGATTATTCTTTTTAATGGTCATTGTTTTTTCGTTACCTTTACCTTGGTGTCCAAATCTAACCACTTTCACGTTACCTGTTTTAGGATCTTTAACGTATACTTTAAATTTACCGGATTCATCTTTACCTGTGCGTTGAGGTTTACCTAACTTAACTTTGCGACCTTGGTATTCTGCTTCATAAAACATTACTGGTTCTGAATGTTCCCATATCTCTAATCGTAATGCTTCATCAACTTTAACACATTTATCTTTACCTTTCTCGGTACCTGCATATCGGTAACCATCCCAACAAGCCTTTCCATCAGCACCTTTAATCTTTTCAGTTAATAAGTCTTTTAGTTTCATTTTTTAGCCCCGGCAAATTTTTCTAGGCCGGCTATTCCAAAACAACCTAATACTACAAGTGTGAATGAATCATATATGAATTCATTGATAATTAGATCTTTGCCTACATAGCCGGTAACTAAGTCTAACACGGCGAATACTACCATTACTAGGAACGCGATAAAACCTACCACATTCTTTTCATTCCAATCATTATTGTCTTTAAATATATTAAACATATTATAATCCCATTCCTCTTCGGTTATACTTTGTTCTTTGATCTTTATCCACATACTGTACAGCATCATATGTACCACAATGAGGACATCTGAGTTTATCTAATCCAGATGCTTCATTTATCTTCCATTCTTCTGCACATCCTTTATCAGAACATTTGTAAATGTATGTATGTCGTATGAATACTTGGTGTGCCATTATCTTTGCATTTTCTTTCGATATATCTTATACAATCTAACTTCTACTTCTAACGCACTTACAATATCATCTAATAAATCATATCCACCTGATTGCATTGATGCTTCAACCCATTGTCTCAAATCATTTTTCATGTCATCAGAGTCAGACCATTTCTGGTCAATGTTAGATTGTAATCGCATAGTTGAATAATCTTCGCCTAAGTTGGCTTGGTCGTATTGAGCCTCTTTAAATTCTCGAGTCCATTTATGTGAATCAAATTGTGCCATTCCATTTTCCTTTTATATAAATATTAGAATGCTTCCATAACTATCTCATCGACGGCATCTTGCACTTCTTTTCTTGTTGCTTCCATGGTCATCATGATATTAGCTTGGAACCGTTTAACTTCTTCACCGTTATTAAATATAACTAGTGTTGGAACAACAACTATTTTATATTGAGATGACCATCTAGAATCTGCTGCTATATCCACTCTCTCAGTTTCACAATCTGTTAATTTGTTTAACCAGACCACTTCATTTGGTTTATTGAAACTGGCATTAAATTCTACAACTACCATACCATCAGGGAAATCTTGGCTCAATGCAAACGTGGACACGAATAGCAATATTATTAGTAATAACTTTTTCATAATGATTCCTATTTTAAATTATCAATTTTATCTTCCATTCGAATCATCTGCTCTTTAATCTCTTTCACATCTTCCTGGGTAGTCATAATAGTTTGTCGTATCAATTGATCTTTCATATCATATTCCATACGAGTAATTTCTGGAGCAGATGGTAATGGAAGAGCTTTGGCTTCTTCAATGTCTGCTTGCAATGCAAACCACATACCAACTACAGTTGCAATACCTACTGCAATACCTGCTAACGTCTTTATACTTATTTGAAACGACGTATCTTCATTTAATTCTTTAGCCATCTTTATCTCCTAAAATATTACGTAATTGACACCTACGCTAAAATTGTGCCAATCCCTGTTCCAGTATTTATTATATCTTCCTTCAATGAATACTCCTAAACTTTTATCAAATCTATATCCAAATATAAGTCCTGCTGAATAATCTAACCACTGACCGTTATTATATTTATGATATGAATATTCGTTATCTGTATCAATATGATAAGGCATTACATTACCCCATGAATGAAACCAGAAGTCTTTTGTAAAATGATAATAGTCAAAACCTAACACAACAGAATACTCTACTGTATTAGATAATGCATTTCTTTGATCTTCAACGTAATTGTTAATCACTTCTGGTACAACAACTTCTTCCCATACTTCTTGACTGTTAGCAACAACATTACCATTTGGATCGGTATAAGTCCCATCTAATGTTATATTGTATCCCTCTTGAAGTGCCAGATACGTATAGTGTAAATTGCCATTGGCCAAAACCCAATCTGCCAGGGGGTCAAATCCATATGGTTCAGCAAGTCTTTGCACCGCCCCTATATTGAACGATAACTTACCTAATTCCCCTATTTGAAACCTAAACCTTTCAGATGCTTCAAAGTATTTTATATCAGCAAATCCATCTTCCAAGTACTCAATCTTACTCACCCATTTATCTGCAACATACCTTACAAAGTGATGTTGATTGGTATAATCTATACCTAATCGTCTCACAAAATCGGTTTCAAATAAATATTCAAAACCATCTACCCGGCCTAATGTTGCTGCATCTGAATAAGATCTTTCTGTACCATTATAAAATGTATTTGCTCTGTTTTCGTATCCAAACCTTTTAATCTTTCTAATACCAATAGATATACTATAATCAAAAGGTGTTTCAATAACATCTTCTTCTAACGTTCCGGAGGTCACTGACCATACTTGAGCATCACCTAAAGATGTTCCACCATTAACTGCTGCATAAAATGTTGAATATTTAAATATATTCTTAACGCCTTGCGCATTACCTAGAAGCGGTAAACATAAAAATAATACTAATAACTTTCTCATTGCTTAATTACCTTTTTATTGATTGCCTTGCCATCATATGTTATAACAAAATTATATAGACCTGATGCTAATTGAGATACATCTAGTTCGTTTATTTTTGATTTTAATTGGTCTTCTTTAACTCGTATTACAAGTTTACCAGTTATATCATATACATCTATACTTACCTGAACATTTGTTGCAATGGTAATCATATCATTAGTTGGATTAGGATATATAATAATATCAGCCTCTTCTAATAATTCATTAATATCTAATCCGTTTTGTTCTTGGCAATAATCATACAGGCCTTCGCATTTAACATCCCATTCAAGATCACAACAAGATGGATCTACTGTGATTACCCAGGCATAACATGAATCATTTAACCAATATGGATCACCAGGATTTCCTATACATCCGGCGTCATATAAACATGAACCATTATCTAAGTTAGCAATAGGATCATAATTATAGGCTTCACTATCCATACATCCCTCTAATATATCAATACATGAAAAATCTTCGGTATTCGCATTTGGATCGTAATTCAATGCAGAAGGATTAGTACAACCTAAAACAACATCAACACATGAAAAATCTTCTGTATTTGATAATGGATCAAAGTTAAATGCCGATGGATCGGTACAGCCATATGTTACTGGTATACATGATTCGTTATCTGTATTGGCTACCGGATCATAATTAAATGCTGTTGAATCAGTACAACCAAATATATAAGGTATGCAGTTATCACTTGGCATATTAGCTAAACCATTATAATTCCACATTGTCGGATCCATACAACCATAAACTTCAGCAATACAAGATTCATCATCTACATTTGCATCTACGTTATAATTAAATGCCATTGGATTCGTACATCCGAAAACAGGATAAATACAATTATCATTATTTACGTTTGCTGTCGGGTCAAAATTTAAAGCTAATTCATCTGTACAACCAAAATATAAACACGATTCAGAATCATTTAAATTTGCTAATGGTTGATAGTTCCAGGCTTCTTCTTCTGTACATCCTATAATCCAAGGTTGACAAGAACCATCATCTGTATTTGCTGGATTCATGTAATTATACCCATAAAGAGAAGCATCGGTACATCCATAAATAACAGGTTCACATGCTATAATATCAGGGTCATATGTGTTAGCTTCAGGATCATAATTAAACATTACAATGTCTGGATTAGACAAATTAGTAGGATAAATACATCCATATACTATTGGTTCACATATATTACCACAATAAGGCATTGCTGAATAAACGTTCCAAAATGGTGGTTGGAATGGCTGTAATGCGCCTGCTCCATTGTCTTCAAAAGGATTAACACCACCTGATAATAATTCAACTCCATCATCTCTTACAATTGTAAAAGAATTATGCATTGTTTGGAATAAAACTTCTTGAATTGGTTGTTGAGGAGCTGGTACTTGAAAATAATAAACTTCAACAGATTTATCAGATTCTAATTGTATATTCCATGATTGGCTTTCAATTCCAGGTCCTAGTGTATATATCCATTCTTGTTCTCCATGGAATACAGCTAAATACGAATCGCCCCAACCATCAGATGCGTCGTCTTCAATTGTAATAGTGTAATTGCAAGGAGAAACTAGTTCCATTGAATTAGCATTAGGATCATAATTAAATTGACTATCATCAGTACATCCATATATTTTTTCTGTTTGGCAGTCTTCTGGAACATTAACATTAGCGGCTAAATCATATTCTAAGAAGTTATTATCCATACAACCGTAGATAGGTGGTATTTCACAATATGGTAACCAAATTGGACCAGAATAAATAGCTACACCAAATCCTGCTTCTGGTAAAGTCCATACTGTATCTAATCCATCACCGCAAGGTTCTGTATCTGCTAATATTACAAAATCGCCATCTGTTCCGCCATTATATAAAGATCCTTGCATTCCATCACCATAGTCATCACTTAAAATAAGTTCAACACCTGAAGTAGGAACACATAATTCATATGGTATAGTTGTATTAGCTTGTGAATAATCATATTCCCCTCCTACAACATTAGCCACCGGTTGGCCTGTACTAATATCTGTAAGTATCCAACCTGTTTCGCCTGGAAATTGATCTAATGTAATTTGAAGTATCATTTTAGCTTCGCCATCAGAACATACTCCATTAACACAAGAACCATTATCAGCTTCTGCTAAAGGATTATAATTAGGAGATCCTGGATCTGTACAACCAAATATAGGAAATTCACATGTAAAGTTTTCTACATTAGCTTCTGGATCAAAGTTTAATGCTGTGTCATTTGTACATCCTTCTACAACTGGTAAACATGTACCATCGTCAGTATTTGCTTCTGGGTTAAAATTAAATGCAGATGAATCAGTACAACCTAAAATTTCTGCATTAGGATCAGGACAATCTCCTTCATCCCAATTAAATTCTTCACAGTCAAAATAAACAGGATTTCCTAAATAAGAATAAATCCCATTATCACAATAACCATCACCAATCCAACTAGTAATATTAGTTACATCAGAACCATTACAATCAAGTAAAGGATATTGACAAGAATCATTATCGACATTTGCGTTCTCATTATAATTTAATGCTAAACTATCTGTACATCCTTCTATGTCTGCAGAACTACAGTCTCCTAATAAAAATGAACCTACACTACCTTCTAAATCACCGATAGCCCAAGAAACTTCGCCTCCATAAGAACCACCTCCAACTTCAATAGTATTACATTCATTTAAATCAACACAAATACTATCAATTCCCTCATCGCCAGTTAAAAGAGTTACAGAATTGTCTCCTACATTTAATGTGTTGCCGTTCCATCCGTCTCCGTATGAATCGTACATGTTAACTACTAAATTGGTACAATCTTGACCATAAATAGTAGTTGTAAATAATAATATAAATAATAAAAATATTTTTTTCATAATTCTATTCCAAAATTAAATAACATTAATCGGAATCGTTTGCAACCGTTACGGTCACATGGACAATAGTATGACTCGAATAATGTAAATGTTCCTATTCGTACTGTTACATCATACCGCTCTTTCTTGTTACCATACTTCCAAGAATTAATAAAGTTCCAACTTCTTTTTTTGATAGCTTTAGCTTTTGCGGCAGTAACTGCTTTTTTATACTTACGCTTCTTTGCTACTTTCTTCACTTCCGATGCACTCTTTCTTACTTTTTTCTCTGCTGTTGCCATAACTTTTATCCTTTAAATATTTGTTTTTTACCACCAAAGTACTCATAAGCATGTCCTTCGGCTTTCAATGTTTCATTTATATTATATTGCTTACCTGTTTCATCCTGTATAAAGATCTCTCCTAGTACTCTACCATACTTACCTACACCATGAGACTTTAGTCGGAAGTAACCTGATTTAGCACTTACCTTTTCTAATAGCTCTTTGTTACGTTCTTTGGCCGCCAAACCTTTGACCTTCTCATCCAAATCTCTTGTTCTGCTTTCCCACGTGTCGATCCCCATGTATCGGATTCGTTTCTTAACCCATATATCAAAACCAACATCAATAAGTGCATCGATAGTATCACCGTCAACAACTCTTTCAAGTTTTGCTCTGTAAATATACTTGTCCATAACTAGTTCCTTGTTTATTTATCATCAGGTTCATAATGATATTTTAATACTGCCTTTTTAACAGACTTACCTTTTGATGTACCATCTGCTAATAACTCTGATGGCACTATATTATCTGGAGTTCCATACCAATACTGTATTTCATATCCTTTGCCATCTGTCCATTTAACAATTAACCCGCGTTCATCTTGTGCATCTGCTTTAAGAACTATTTCTTTTTTTGCTGGCAATACCATATCAATAGATTTCTTGCCGCCTTTTTCGGAGTCACCTGTTTCTGGATCAAATATCTTTTTAGGAATTTCTTCAAAACCAGAACCTTTAAGTAAGTCCTTTAATTTAGGTATTTTGTATTTCAATGAATTTTTATTTAAATTTTCAGCCATTATATTTCTCCAATTGATCTAATGTTTTTGTTAACCCCATTCCAGGTTTATATGTTGGTCCAGAATTACCTACTGTATATACTGCGGCCTTTCCCATCCCATTTGGCAAGTCTATTATCTTTTTAACAACGCCTATTGAACCAAAATGTTCACAGCTTGGATTGATATTCTTTACAATATCACCTGTACCAAATGTATATTCTTGTATTGATTCTTCAACACCTATAGGTCGTTTTACTTTTCTCTTTTTATTATGATTTTTATCTAAGTAATCTTGGAATTTTTTATTCATTGAAAACTCATCTCCAAGCTTTATATTAGCTGGTTGGCTCATTATAAAATTCTCAACATATTTTAGAAAATTATCTTCTATCGTATCATCGACTATGTCTTGAATTTCATCATCAATATCTAACTGTCCAATGAACCCATCATCCTTTTTTGCATCATCCTGACTCATGGCATTCTTAAGGAAGTCAAATGCGTCTTTAGAATTTCCTACCCATCCTGGTAAGAATGCCAATCCAAGTTTTATTGCACCTTCCTTTCCCTTGGCCCACTTTTTATCACTCTTTATATTTTTAAAACGAGTTTGCAGATCACCAAAGGTTTGTAAATCACTCCATCCTCTGCCTTCTATTTCTTCTTCATCTTCACGGATGACACTATCATCAATTGGTAAAGCCTGTAATTCTTTTTTTTTGTCTTTAAGTGCCTTGGTTTCTAAATCATTTGCTTTCAATTTAGCTTTAAGAACATCTCTACTTATTTCAGACATTTGAATAGACTCTTCTTTCTTAGGCTCTTCTTCAGCATCTTTCTCTGCAGGAGCTTCTTCTCCGCCTTCAAGTCCCATGGCTTTATTATATGTATCTAAATCCACTGGCTTGCCGCCTACTAATAATTGTGATACCATACGATAATCAAAACGGTGCATTTGACCGTCTTCGTCCATACCAAACCCTATATGCATAT
>Ga0208545_1001529_pt1 | contig 10203 bp, 12 predicted proteins | sample DEB08_DNA_12_FD_185498 | JGI IMG/M metagenome (GOLD analysis project Ga0208545, IMG submission 185498) | Aqueous microbial communities from the Delaware River and Bay under freshwater to marine salinity gradient to study organic matter... | ecosystem: Environmental > Aquatic > Marine > Coastal ... | reverse complement strand
TTATAATTTGGTTTGTTGTATCGTCATCTGAATATCTCAGACCTTCCCTAACAACATTGCCACCAACTTCTGCAAGTATTTGCTCGTATGACTTATAAACGCCATTACCAATATCAACAGCACCTTCAATGCCTAATTTAGCAATTTTCTGGAGTGCTGTTAATATACCCATTACTTCTTGGCTTTCTTCTTCTTTTTCTTACGTTTTGCAACAGCCCTTAAATCAGCACCAGTAATTTTCTTTTTATTACCTGCAACCGCCGCTAACTTTTTTTGCTTTGGGGAATACTTACTGTATGGCATGTTAGCCTCCTAGAAGTTTGTTCATCATGTCGTGGACGCTACCACCATCAAGTTTCATAACTTTTACTTTGACATCTTTGCCGTGTGGCATTTCCATCATTTCTTCGTCATCTTCGTACATCATTTCTTCTTCATCATCATACTCTTCATCGCCAAGTACATGCTCTTGGTGGCACAACAATAAGAAGTTAACGAGTTGCTCATCTGATAACTCTAAGCCATCAGTGTCATGTGGGAAGCCCATTTTCTCTTCAAAGAGAATTGCATTGTCTTCCATATTTCCAATATTTACTTCAGCCATTTTAACCTCCTAAGTTACTTGGGCGCATTCTAGGCATTGGGGATTGCATACCTAAATTATCTGGGCGCATTCTAGGCATTGGTGATGTTACTTCAACCATACCTGCCGCTTCACCTGTAGGTAAATCTTCTTCTATAAGGCTACGACTATCAGCATCACCCATAGGAGGCATCGCACCCACAACACTTGCAAACATTTCACGTTGGCGATCAGTAAGTGCGCCACCATTTTGGATCATCTTGCCAAGATCCATTAATTCTGTTGCGGATGCTTCATCCATGTCATTCGGATTAATGCTTTGCAGAAATTGTTTTAGCAGTTGAAAGTCAGGGTTTTCTTCGATGTTTGGCATAACTGCCTCCTTTTATATGTTTATTGTGCTTCTTCGTCTGCACCTACTATTGCATTAGGTAGATACTTTGCGTCAATGTATTTTCCATCTGGCGTCTTATACATTACTGTACCATCATCCAATGTTTCTTTTGTTAGCAATTCATCAATACTTACACCAGATGCGTATCTACGCAACCAATCTGGTAAACCTATTCCAAATCCACCTTTGTAATATCGGTTGTATATATCGTTCACAACTGGGTTGTTTCTATTGTTATCGTCTGATCTACCCATACGATCTTCTCTTGCTTGATCAAAAATAGATGTCGATTCTTGATCGGCTCTGTCTCTGTCTTTATAGCTACTTGGATCATAATTTATAGTGGTTGGACTACCACCAGCATCAAAATCTCCGTATGAACTACTAGATGGAGCATTATTATACCCAACATACTCGCCTTTATCGTTGTATAGTGGCGTAGCTCCAGCTTGTAACGCGGCAGTCTGTTCAGCTATAACTGACCTTCGACCTTCAATGCCACCCTCCAACATCTTCTCACCTAAGTAGCCACCTATTAATGGAACAGTCATACCTGGCAAGAATGATACAAAGTATGCTAAATCACTTGGCGGTACATCTCTTTGCATTACTTGATTTGCTATTGCGGCGCGTGCTTCAATATCACCCATTCCAGTTGTATCACGTTGTAAATTATTACTGTAGTCATCAGATACGCCGTAAACGTAATCTCTCTGTCCAGTAACAGGATCTGTAGTATAGCCACCACCTTCTAGTGATTTACCAGTTATAGTATCAATTAACTGACCATCTACATAAGCGGCATTATCATTAGGAACAAGTATATTTGCTAAGTATTCTCTACCAGTATTTAATATTGGAGCGGCTCCAAGACCACCGAATCCTTCAAGGTTATTTTTTTTATTATCAAAAGTACCACGAATTACTTTGCCAGTTGATGATGCTTTATCACCAGGATTTAATGGTAGACCTGTAGCATCATCAATAAGCTGACCACGAACATATGAAGCTCCATCATTAATAGAAAAGGCATTAGCTAAGTCCTCGCCCCATGTATTGTATGTTTTTTCAAGACCAGTGTAATCAGCATTTGTCGTTGCAAACTGAGGAGCGTTTCCTGACGCAACTGACGACAATGCACCTACTTGCTCACCTTCAACTACAGGTTCAGCATTTCTTAATCCATATTGATCAACGAATGAATCACTTGCACCAAAACTACCTGTCTTTAAAAACTCTAATAAATCTCCATCGTTTGCAGATCCTTTTGAAAGGGCAAACTCACCACCCTCATCAAAAGATTTCTGGCCTATTTTCCTAAACTTTTCCCTATCTTCTAAGCTACCATATGCAAGTTCATTTGCTATTGAAACATCTTGACCAAGATTGTTCATTGTTTCTGGTGTGCCAGTAAATGTTCTGGTTTGGTAACCTTGACCACTGTCTTTAAATTCAAATCCATCGCCAGCGTAAACGCCATATCTACTAACTTGACCAAGTGCGCCGTTGTTTCCATCCATAGATACTGGATCGATACTTAAATCTTTTGGGCGAATTTGTGGGTTTTGTGATGATTTGTTAAGTGAATCAATATATCTTCTACTTTTATCGTAATCATCTTGTTGAAGCTGTAATGTTCTAGCATTACCACCTGTATTGTCTTGTTGCATATAAACAGGAGGTGAAGTTTCAAACACTGGCAAAGTTCCATATGTACTAGGGTTAGGACTAACATTTGCAGGTACTGGATTACGATCTCGTCTATCTCTCGATGTATTAACTACTGGTGGTGGTGTATATACTGGCTTTGGCGCAGAGAAAGTTGCCGCCGCACCTTTTCTATCTGCCCTTGATCCTCCACCACTACTCGCCGCGCCTGCACTAGATCCACCTGATCCTCCGCCACCGAAACACATAAAAACTGGGTTCTTTGAAAATAACGTATTGATCATAAAACTACGCCCTCATTTGCTCTGGGTTTGGATTTGGTTGCCCCGACATAGGTGGCTGTTGTGCTTGTGGCATTGCGCTTGCAAATGCGCCTAACGCACCTACATCTCCGCCGCCTGCCATTCGACGCTTAATCTCCATTACTTTATCAACTAAATATTTGTTCATGTCTATAGGTGGTTGCTGACCCCCACCTTGGGAGGGTAGTGGGGGCGCACCCTGTGGTCTTTCTTGCGGTAAACCGCCAAAGGCCGCAGGATTAATTGGTGGCAAGTTATACTGTGGGGGGTACATTTTTCATTGCCTCCATTTGAATTTTAGCATTATTTTTTTCTCGCTCTAGTTGCAGATCTGCCTCCAACTTAGTGATCTTGGCTTGCATGTCAGCTTGTGCTTTCGCCATTTCGATCTCCATGTCTTGTCGCGCTTCAGCTTGCTTGATCTCGATATTAGATTTCGCTTTAGCTTGGTCTGCTTGGATTTGTGCTTGTGTTCTAGCCTTGAGTGCTTCGGTTTCAAGTTTAGCAAGTTCCTGTGCATATTGCAGTGGATTGCCTTGCTGACCTTGTTGTCCGCCCATCATGCCTTTCATTGCCTCGATTTGTTTCATCTGAGGTGATGCCTTCACAACTTCAGCCGCACGTTGACTAATTAAGCGATCCATCTCTGGATCTACTGCCTCAAACTTAAACTTAGGATCTTTAAAGTCTGGCAACATCGGCATAGGCATATTAATGCTTGCCTCCATGCGTTGACGATAGAGAAGCGCAATGTGTTCTGCGATATGTGCGATCAACACAGGTTGCATAGCTTTAGCACCAGGATTTCCTGCTAATGACGGATCTTGCAAGAATTGCATGTGAACCGCAATGTGTGCATCGTGATCTTGCTCTGGGAATGCTCGAATACCTTTGCCGTACAATACGCTCATATTCTCGTCAATTGGATCCATTTGCACAGCTTCTTCTGGCTTCTGCAATATTTGATCTATGTTTGGAATCCGAAGTGCTTCGTACATACGTTTGTATGCCTCGTACAAATCATGGAATTGTGGAGCGGATCGTGACATCTCCAGAACAGCTTGTGCCTGTGCAATTCGCTGTGCTGTTGAGAATATGTTTGGATCACTAACTGGTATGATATCAATTCGATCATCAAAGTCAGTTCGATAGATAGTATCATCTGCTCCAGCTTGTGAGAAACTAAACTCGTCAGGTAGGTTTTCAGCATTTAACTGCGCTAACAATTTAAATTCTTGGCCTTGTGCGTAATGCAATCTCTTGTGTATCGCACTGAATGCCTTTGATCCTTGCTCAATCAACGCAACAGTTGAACCAACAGGTGCATTCGGATTTACATCTCCGACATTTAAATCTGCCGTACTTGCAAATCTCTGCCCAGCGTCAACCATAAAGCCTAGCAAATTAAACAGAGATCCACTTGGCTCTTTAAACGGCAATGGCATAATAGCTTTGTTGATGTCATCAACTGTACTGTCTATGTCATTAAACTCGCCTGGGCTAATCTGCATGTCGCCACCTTGGACGCGACCACGTAATTTAAATCCACCTTGCATGTTGCTGAATGCGGCACTGTCTAGCAATGCACGTAAAGATCCAGTTGCCGCTTTACCCAAACCACCAATCATGTGGTACAAGCCAAAGCCATAGAACCCTAAACCTGGTAAGAATTTGTATGACACAAACCAATCACGGCGTTGTCTCATCTCATCTTCTTGCTTCCAGTTGCGTCTAATGCTCACAACATTTTGATTCTCGTAATCAATTGTAATGACATATGGCAATGCAACTGCATTGTCTTCTGATTCGCCATCAACCATTTCTTCGCCATCGAATCCGTCAAACAAATCATAGACGTGCATTTCGAGTAATGTCATTACATCATCGTTGCTATCATCGTACTCATCAACGCCTTCGATCTCACCAATTACATCACCTGATGGATCAATCGTATCTCCGCCAGCATACTTCGTCGGTAGGTAATATCCGTTCTGCACGTAACGATTGAAGTCGTTCTTTGGCATACGAATAATATGCGTGTAACGTGGTGAGGTGTATAAGTCTTTACTTTCTGGGGCGACCACAAAGTCTTCAGCTTTAACAAAGTCACTGCACTGGCGATCCATGTTTACGTTCCACCAAACCTTCTTGAAGGTATGACCGATTAACGGAAGGTGAAATAGCATCTGGTCTAAGTCAGGGAAATACTCAGGCATTTCCTGAGTGATTTGGTAATTCATAAACTCACGAACACGGCGACCTTGTTCTTCTAGCTCTTCGTCTGGGTTGCCTATGATTACAGATTTAACTGGCCCACCTGATGGGTAAAGTTCTGCAATTGCCTTCGCATTAAATTGAGTTGCCGCTTCTGCGATTAACGGATGCACTACAACTGAAAGTCCGCGTGTGCCACGTTCATCTTCGCCTTCGTCAAGTCCGCCATCTGGATCTAATGTCTTCAATCCTTCTTTGTAGCGTTCCTTCCACTCTGACCGAGCTTCCTCATCATTTTCGTAATAACCTACAAGTTCTTGCGCTTTTCGTGCGAGATCTCGTTCATCCATCTGTTCAGCTAAGTTGGAATCAAATTCTGCGGCATCTGCCTCATCCATCGCATCTAATTCTGGGTCACCAATCAGAACATCGCCATCTGCAAGCTCCTCGATCATTAACTCATCACTAGGTGCGCCTTCAGCAAATGGTATAATATTTGGGTCAGCCATAGAGGGTAATCCTTTGTTTTTCTACTGGCTCGTCATCTTCAGGGTCTTCACTGTGTCCAACAAACCATCCTTTTCGTAAACGCAACCAAGCCTGTGTACACGTATCAACAACGTCATCGTTGGGGTGTGCAGGGAAAGCCGCGCATATGTCTATTAAATCTTTAGCCCATTTTCGATCAGAAGGGTAGTAAATTCTTCCATCTTCTAAAAGTGCGCTTGATGCGTGCGCTCTCGCTTCCTTATCTCGATCAGGAGAATAAGCTAAAACTGGTATTCCAGCCATGCGTAAATCTTGCAGTAGAGACTGGCCTGACGCTTTCTTCTCGATCAATACAGCGTCTGGCTCCCAATCTTCGTAAGCCTCCTGTGCAATTTTTCGTAAATCTGGGTAGCTCACCTTATCGTACCAAGCCTCCAAGACAATCGCACACATTGCGCCTTTGTGCTTAAATACACCCCAAGTTGTTCTGGCACTAAAGCTAGAGCTTTCCTTGGCTTCGAATGCAGTATCCCATGACTGAAGAACATATTCGATCTCTGGCAAGTCTGGCTTTTCCCAAGGAACCCACCACGATGCTCTCAGGATACCACCACCTTTTGGCGATGGACGTTGCTGTAGCTGACCAGCAGATGCATACGATCCAAGAGATCTTTCCAAAGTTGATAAAGTTTTCTCGTCAATTCTTTCAGGCCACAGCAACTCACCTTCCTTTGTTCTTGGATCAGTAAACCCAAGTGACGACTTCATAGGATTCGGCGCACCTATTTCATAACGAGCAGGCAACATTAGGTGATCCCACTCATCACCAAGTTGATTTGCCAAGACGTGACCTGTGAGATCCTGTTCGTGTAGCCTCTGCATAATAATTACAAACGCACCAGTCTGAGGATCGTTTAGTCGTGTCTGCATGGCCTGATCCCACCAATCAAGTACACCTTCACGCACTTTAGAGCTATCTGCCTCGACAGAGTTGTGTGGATCATCAATGCAGATGATGTCGCCACCATCACCAGTTAACGCACCACCAACTGACGTTGCGATTCGATAGCCTGTCTTATCATTCTCAAATCTCTGCTTTTGGTTTTGATCGTCGGTCAAATTAAACTTATCGCCAAAGTGCGCCTGATACCACGGACTGTCGATTAACCTTCTACACTTCGTACTATCCCTGATCGACAAGGAACTTGCGTAAGATGCGTAGAGAAACTTTTTGTGAGGTTGGTGCGCCCAAGTCCAAGCTGGCAGAGCAACAGCCACGCTAATTGACTTCATGTGTCGAGGTGGCACGTTAATGATCAGACGTTTGATGTCGCCCTCGACTACAGCTTGCAAGTGATCCGAGACTGCATCGATGTGCCAGTTATTTTTAAACGGAACGCCAGGTTCAATCGTAGGCCAACTAGCCTTCGTAAATTCCCTCAATGATCTGCGGTACTTCTCCGCTCTCACCTGTTCCAACGTTAGATTTGATAAAAGCGTGTTCAATTGCTGTGAGTTCATCTGTACCAATCCTTGTTAAGTCGAGGGTTAATGTACGCTCCTCATGAATTTTTGTTTCTGTCTTATCCACCCAGCCTGCGCGGTTCTTCAGGTAGAAGATGATAGACGGCACATTGCGATCCACAGTGGCATTTTCAAAGAGCGCGTTGGTCACGGCATCTATGCCACGAGCCTGACCTCTTTTTATAGCCTCCGAAAATTCCGAATTTTCTGACTGATGAAGCATGAAAGTTGACACTGAAACGCCTAGCATTCCAGCCGCCTGTTCTTTCGTTAATCCCTTGGTCATAAGATTTTCTACGTTAAGCAAAACTTCATCGGTGATCTCGAACTTCGGTCTACCGACTGGATTTTTAGTTTTGACATCTGACATAGTGTTGACCTTTCTTTTCAGTGGTTAGCTGTATTTAACGAAATATAGCCTAACTCTTTAAAAAAGAAAAGTATCAGATCAAAAATCTATTTATGTCATTTATGGCATATTTATGGCATATACCAAATCTGCCATAATTCATCTACTCTATACTCCTTATTTATATAGTTATTATATATATATATTATTATTATTATTATTTATGTCATACTGTCATACCCCCCCCCTTCTCCCCCACAGGTATAGGTATGGGGGGGTAAAAAATAGGTGGGATCTATTAGGGGGTACATGCCATATATGCCAAAAATGCCATAAATCACTTTCGCCCTTATTTTATTGATAAAAAGGCCAAAAAATAGTATGCCATAAATACTGCCATAAATACTGCCATAAATAAAAACGTGAGAAAGGAATAGATAGATGATTAATTTAATGCAAGGCGACTGTCTTGAAATGATGAAGACAATACCTGATGGAAGTGTTGATTTAACAGTCACAAGCCCACCATATGACAATCTAAGAAGCTATAATGGTAATAACGATCAATGGGGTGAACACGTTTGGAAGGATGTTATAGCCGATTTGCACAGGGTTACAACAGATGGTGGTGTTGTTGTTTGGGTAGTAAATGATGCTACAATAAAGGGAAGCGAAACAGGTACATCGTTCAAGCAAGCATTGCACGCAATGGAGTGCGGCTTCAATCTGCATGACACGATGATATATGAAAAAGCTCAAGCGTTTGGCGGCTCAAAGTATGCGTATCTTGCAAGCTTTGAGTATATGTTTGTGCTTTCAAAAGGCAGGACAAAAACATTTAACCCACTTTGCGATAGAAAAAATGTGCGGGGAGGTGTGGCTGAGACAACGGCAAAGGCAGGCATGAGGAGAGATGGTGCTATACCAGAACGTCATTTAAAAACAGCGAAAGAATTTGGGAAAAGAAAGAATATCTGGAAATATGGTGTCGGTGGTGGAAAGACGAAACACCCAGCGGTCTTCCCATTAAAGTTAGCTCAAGATCACATCACATCATGGAGCAACGAAGGCGACACAATCCTAGACCCCTTTATGGGCAGTGGAACAACAGGTGTTGCGGCAAAAAACTTAAACCGAGACTTCATCGGCATCGAGTTAGACGAAAGTTATTTTAATATTGCAAAGGAGCGTATCAACAGAGATGATACAACGTGAGAAAGGAACAGATATGAGTACAGTTTACGTTGTGACACGACCCAGAGAAAATAAGTTTGGATGGACTCCAGATTTATCTGACGCCACGAAGTATGGTAAGTTACAGGTTATCTTTGAGCCTGACGAGAAACCACAGTTTAATCCGAGCCGAGCTATAAACATTGCGAGAGTTATCCTTCAGTCGTTTAGTGAAGATGACTATCTACTGTGGGCTGGTGGCGGAGATCCAGTAGCTGTGATGATTGCATGTATGGTAGCCTCTGAAAACTGTGATATTGTGAACGTCCTCAGATGGGAGCGCAACTTCAACGAGGGTGAGCGAGATCGCCGTAAGGGTTGGTACTTACCAGTTAAGATGGATATGTCTTAAACTTTTTTTATTTTTATTCACTTTTCCTATTGCTATACTATATACAGTATGCTACATAATGTATGTAGAAAGAGAAAAGGAATACAAAAATGTTAAACAAAACTAAAAATGGAAAATTTGATCAACGATCTGCTTATGGCAGAAGAATGCAATCTATTGCAGATAATCCACCAACTTTGGCTGATAAAATATCTGACCTTCACAAAGAAATAAATGTTGAAGCTAAGAAAGCTGAAATGGCTAATAGTAACATTCAATATCTTTTAAATAAAATTGCTCAATTGTCTGAAGGAACTGAGGTTTTAACTATGGAAGACCTAGATAAAATTGATGAAGCACTTGAGGGGGAAGTATAATGTCACTTAATATTACACAAACTGAAATCAATACACTTTGGGACAAGGGATACCGCCCTTTTGAAATTTATACATCTAACCCAGAGCCTGTAATGTATCACGGCAAAATGGAAGAAACTAATGCAGTTGGTGGTTGGGATATCAAACACATCTTTGCCACACGCGATGAAATTGAAAACTATCCAAACTTTGACTGCATCATAATGATAGACAGTGTTGCTTACTGTACTGAAATCTTTCACGGCAATGAAGTTAAGTCTAACAAGTCATCTAACTTCACAGACCTTGAAATGAATGTCATTAACATTTTAGCTAACAATCACAAAAATTTAGATGATAGTGGTCAGTGGCAATCAGATGATGGGGAATATCCTCACCTTGATACATGGGAGCTTACTATTGATGGTAGGCCACAAAATTTAACAATATTCACAAAATATGATTTAGACCCAAAAGTATATAGGGGTGTTATCTCTAGCCTTATTCAAAAAGGCGCAATTGAAACAGACGAATATGAAGCTGTTGCAGTGACAACTAAAGGGCGTCGTGTTCCAACAACTTTACAGGCAATTGCTATCAACAAAGAAACTTTTAAGGAGGTGGCGTAATGGGTAACGTAATATTTTTAAATTCTGATTACTCACAAGGGTATAAATGCGCGAAAGAAGAAGTCGCATCTGGAGAAATTTACTGCATAGAAAGTTCATTGATGTTGTTTGCACAAGATCCAGCAGACAAT
>Ga0208545_1001528_pt1 | contig 10205 bp, 9 predicted proteins | sample DEB08_DNA_12_FD_185498 | JGI IMG/M metagenome (GOLD analysis project Ga0208545, IMG submission 185498) | Aqueous microbial communities from the Delaware River and Bay under freshwater to marine salinity gradient to study organic matter... | ecosystem: Environmental > Aquatic > Marine > Coastal ... | reverse complement strand
GCTGCACAAAAAGAAACAAACAGACTTAATCTTGAACTATCTTCACTTAAGTCTCAACTAGATGCAGCACCAAAAGAAGGTGAACCAACTCTTAGAGACTATAAAAATGTTGATTGGAAATCTGCAGGTTTTAAACCCGGCGGTGGCCCTGCCTTCATGATGATAGTGCCTTATTACAACCCTAAAACTGGACAAACAGTTAATGCCCCTAATACGGGTTATATTGCACCTGAAGGTTGGATCAAGGGTAATCCAACAGGTCAATTTACAGAAACAGCATACAACCCACAACTTAAAGCTGCCTATGATGCTAAACAAAAAGAACTAGACTTAGCGGTACGTAGGTCTGCTGACATTGGTCAAGTTCAAGCAGGACAACTTAGAGCTGGTCAACGTGACATGGTTGTTAAGTCTATGACTGACCCATTGGCTCTTGTTGAACAGTCTAAGGTATCCACTATAGATCCTAATGCTGCTGGCACTGAGATTGCTGCTGGTACTGGTCAAGTTACTGGTGCTGTACCTACTGCAACTACAACTGCAGCTACCGCTGGTACTACTGCTGCCCCCACTGCTGTAACTGCTTCTACTATAGATGCTACTAAGGTTGCTGATCAAGTACAAGCTACAACTGAAGGTGTTACAGCAGCAAAGGGTGTTGTAGCAGATGAAGCAAAAATAACCGCTGCAAGTATGGACCCTACTACTACTGGGGTTAAAGACCTAACTGCAGCACAAGGTGAAGCTACTATACTAAACAACCCAGTGCAACGGGAGATTCAAGCAGGAGAAATTATCTCAGGTGCGGCTGATGCTGAAAGAGCTGCTGCATTTACTGAGCAAGTACAAGCTGCTACTGCTACTCCTTCTGAGAAAGCTACAGTACAAGGTCAACTTACAGAACTTATGCAAGACTTTGAGGGTGGTGATACACCAGCATGGGCTGCAGGGGCTATGAGAGCTGCTAACACAGCCATGATTGCACGTGGACTAGGGGCTAGTAGTATGGCTGGTCAAGCCATTGTACAAGCTACTATGGAAGCAGCACTACCTATTGCTATGGCTGACGCCCAGACTATTGCAGGTTTTGAAATGCAGAACTTGTCAAACAGACAACAACGTGCTATGCTTGCAGCTCAACAACGTGCTACCTTTATGGGTCAAGAGTTTGATCAAGGTTTCCAAGCTAGGGTACAGAACGCTGGTCGTATTGCTGATGTAGCAAACATGAACTTTACTGCAGAGCAACAAGTTGCTTTAGAGAATAGTCGTACAGCTAACACCATTAATCTGGCTAATTTATCTAACAGTCAAGCTATGGTACTAGCACATGCTGCTTCTATCTCACAGCTTGAAGTTCAGAACTTGTCTAATCAACAACAAGCTGCTGTACAAAATGCTCAGAACTTCATGCAGATGGACATGACAAATCTTTCTAATGAACAACAGACTGTTATGTTTAAAGCTCAGTCTAATATTCAAGCACTCTTTACAGATCAAGCTGCTGACAATGCTGCTAAACAATTTAATGCTTCTAGTGAGAATCAAACAAAACAATTCATGTCTAACCTTAACGCACAAGTTAATCAGTTTAATACTACACAACAAAATGCTATGGCACAATTTAATGCTGGTGAAGAGAATGCACTATCTAAGTTTAATGCTAGTATGATAGAACAACGTAATCAATTTAACTCCCAGAATGGTCTTGTTATAGCTCAAGCTAATGCACAGTGGAGACAGAATGTTGCTACCCTTAATACTTCTGCACAGAACGAAGCTAACATGATGGCTGCTGTTACTGCTAATCAGTTTACTCAAGCTGCCCTAGATCAGATATGGCAACGTGAACGTGATCTTATGGACTATTCTTTTAAAGCTTCTGAATCAGAAAAAGATCGTCATGTTAATATTTTACTAGCAGATAAAAAATATGAAGATTATCAAAAAGCAAGAGATGATGAAGAAGATTCTTATAAGTGGGCAACGGCTATTAGCGTATTGTTCTCCTAAGATTATATATTGAGGTAAAGAATGAACTACTCAAACACACTTAAAAAGGCTAGAGATTTTGCTAATGATGTATTAGCAGGGGCTAGAGACTACACAAGTTCTTTAGATGAAATTGATTTAAAAAAAGAGTCCAAAAAAGATTCTCTTCTACAGAAACGTGGAGCTAATAAAGGTAAAGGTTATGAAGCTCAAAACGATTTCTTTACTGAATACTACATGAAACAACGAGAAGAAATTGATGCACTTAAACAGAGTAATTTAGCCGCATTATCAGACCTTAATCTCTCTGATAAACAGTACAACAAAAAATATATGTCTAATCTTAATGCAGATAGGACTGGACCCCCAGAATATCTAGGTACATCGCAAGAAATTATAGGTGATGTTATTAAGGAGTTTGAAGGCTTTAGGTCTAAACCTTACGATGATAGAAAAAAAGGAACCACAAACCCTGTATATCGTGCCGGTTGGGGAAGTGATACTATTACTAAAGAGGATGGTACAATATTAAGAGTTACTAAAGATATGAACGTCAGTGAAGAAGATGCTCAACGAGACCTTAACAGAAGGCAACAAGAATTTTTTCAAGCTTCTCGTAAAAGAGTTGGGGCAAAAAATTGGGACAGCCTAGATATTTCAGCTCAAGCTGCTTTAACATCTACTACATACAACTATGGAACTTTACCTAGCAGCGTTACAGAGGCAGTAAAAGGTGGAGATATATTTGCTATAGCAGATGCTGTTGAAGCTTTAGGTGTTCACAATGATGGTATCAACATGAAACGAAGAAAAAGAGAAGCCGAGATAATTAGAAGCACAGCTAAATCAGGTTTTATAGTAAACAGGGGGAATAAGTAATGCAATTTGAAGCAGCAATCCCCGGCCAATCTTTAACAAATGAGCCTAAAAATTATACTTGGGAAAATCCTCCACAATTCCCTGAGCCAGAAGAAGCTTTACTTTTTCATATGGAAAAACTTAGAGAACCAAAAAGAATAAATGCATTACTTGACCTTCTAAATCAAGGTATAGATGTTGTAACACTTACAGAAGGTATCACTCGTAATGCTGTATCTGAAGGCAGACATACAGTAGACGTGAGTTTAATTATTTCTACTATTATACATGAATACATTGTTGGTCTTGCCGAGGTTGCTGACATTGATTTTAATGAGGGTATAGATACTGATGAAGAGATGGACCCTGAAGAAAGAAAGTACGGTATTCGTGAAAGATTAGCTCGTGAAATTCTTGAAGAATTAGAAGAAGATGAGGAGGTTAATTTAACAGACTTAGAGGCTTCAATTTCTAAGGAACCTCAAGCTGTTAAAGATAACGTAACAGAAGAAAAATCTTCTGGACTAATGTCAAGACCACAAGGAGTTAATTGATATGGGTGCTTGGAAAGGTATTTATATGGGGCTGCAGGCTGTTAAAGCTGATAAAGAAGCTAAAGAAGCTAAAGCTCTTGAAGCCGAAAAACTTGAAATGATGCGAGAAGAATTTACTGAAGGTAAAAGAAAGACTCGTTTAGATGCTCTTATAGCTTTTAGAAATTCTAGGGCTGATGACCCGACAAGAAAAGCTATGCGTACAACATTAAAAAATCTTAAAACTATGGGCTTACCTAAAGATGTGTCTGCCTATCTTGCTAGTAGTGGTGAAGGCGATCAAATATTTGAGGTTTGGAAAAGTAGAAGGGGTAAAGATTTATCTGACGCTTGGATACCCAGTTTAGTTGAAAGAGTTAAACTTGAATTGGGGGATAAAGATTCTCCTGCAGCAAAAGCTATGGCTGTAAAAATTGCTCTCTCAAGTGATGAAGATCAAAATACTTTAGAGGGTCAATATGCAGTTTTAGCTGAGTCTTTATTTGAGATAAATAGTAGTGAGGGATTTGCAAACTTTGATGAAACCTTTACAAGAATTGTTATGAAACCTAGAGAACCTACAATATCTTTGCCTACAATCGGCGATCTTACTAGGGGTTCTGCCGCTGTTGGTCCGACTATGACCTCTCAAATTCAAAAAGCTGTTGCAGAAAGATTATCTCCTACCTTTGGCAATATTTTTATCAGAGATGACCGAGGCATCCCTATAATAGACCCTAGTAAAAGTGGACCCGGTGTAATTAAAATAAGAGAATTAATTGATAAAACAGTTTCAAATATTGGGCGTGACCTACAAGGTGTGGGTAGTCTTAGTTTTGATGACGCATTAAATAAACATATAGCTATAGCAAAGCAAACTGAAATAGATTTAACTCCACTCTCTCCACCTCTTCTAGTTGAGACATCAGATACAGCTATACCTTTTAAGGGTACAGAACCCGGCAGTCTTAATTTACCAATACCAGAAAGTGATGATAACGTTGATCCTTATGGAAAAGTTATAGAAGAAAGAAAGTAGTATGTCATACTTAGAAGCAGCTAAAGGTTCTACTATCGCTGACATAAAAGATAACAAAGATTTTCAAACCGATCTTGTTCGTTTTTTATCTAGCTCTCGTAAGAACTACAGTGTAGAGGAACTAAAAAAACTTGGTGTTGATGGCATGGTTGATGAGTATGTAGAACACATGCGTAGTCAGGATGTTAATGAAGCTACGGCAGCAATGGATCTATACTTTGCTAGAGATGATGCTGCAAGAGATAATGATAGGCTTGCTTTTGGTAGACTTATGTCTGCTTGGGATTCTGTTGAGGGTGCTGGCACTGGTACATTAAAAGGTACCGGAGATTATCTTGAAGGTATTGTAACTTCTCCTGCTACAATAGCTTCAGTCTTCACTGGTGGTTACTCTAAACTTGCTGGTGTTGCAGCCACTAAGTCGACACAACTCGCAACAAGAGCTGCTCTTAAAAAGATTATGTCTAAAGAGTTTGCTAAACAAGCAGCTAAAGGTGCTGTTGCCCCAGCTATAGTTGAAGGTGGTGTAGGCTATGCGCAAATTGAGATGCAAGAGGGCGCACGTGAAGCTACTATAGGTGGTTATGAAGGAATGACCACTGGTCAAAAAGCTTTAGCGGTAGGACTACAAGCTGGTATAGGTGGTACTATAGGTGGTTTTGCAAAAGCATTGGACATGAGAAAGACTGATCAAGTTATTGATTCTTTAACTAAACAATCTGCACAGATAGCTTCTAGTAAATCTGCCACTGCTAAAAAAGCAGTTAGTAATTTAGCTAAAGCTAATAGGACAAATAAACCTAAGGTAGATAAACTCTTAACAAGAATGGCAAGCCTTACAGAGTCTCTTGCAAAACGTGAGGCAACTGCAACTAAAAAACCTTTGGACACTACTAAAGTTCTTGAGGGTGATAAACTGAGAGACACCATACTTAAAGATGGTGCTGATGCTAATATTTCTGCAGGTTTATCTAGGCATACTCTTCAAGCAATTACTGGTGCTGCACTACAGCTAACCGAAAGACTTAAGATAGAACCTGATCAAAGGATTAGTAGTGCATTGGCAGATGCCCTGTCTTTACCTGCAGGTGCAGCTAATTCTATTTCTGCTAAAGAAGTAGACGATATTATTAATGATTATGGTTTAAGTCGTGAAGAGTTTGGGTATATATTTTTATCAGATTTATCAGAAGCAGGTAGAACTCTTGGTGCTGCTGGTAAAGTATCAAAAGAAATAGCAAGACAACAAAAAGCAGCAAAGACTGCAATCTTTACTTCTATAGGAAGATTAGCTGATGAAGGTGTTTCATTATATGACGATCAAATAGCAAAAGAAATTGCTAGTGAAATTAACTTTCAAAAAAGTAACTTTGAAACTTTAAAAGACACGCTTAAAGCTTCTGACTCCCTACGCATTGCTTTCATGACATCACAGCTAGGTACCACTGCGGCTAACGCAATGTTTTCTACAGCACGGGTAGGCATAGATGTTGTAGATGAGGTGTTTAGGCAAACACTTAGGACAGGTTATTCTGCTGCAACTGGTAAAGGTGTGCCTCTTAGTAACTTTCATGCTGTAACATCTGGCATTAGAGCCATGACTATAAATAGTGAAGAGGCTTCTTTGTTGCGGGGCATGTATGCTAGAGACTTTCCAGAAGAATACCAAAGAATGTTCCATGATATAAATCGTGCAGAAAGTTCTGTTGGTATTTCTACCACAGCAGGAAAGATAGGTGCCAAGGTTAATCTTCTTAATAGTGCGGTTGATACTAGGTTTAAACAGATGGCTTTCTATGCTTCTGTTGATAGACAGCTCATAGAAAAAGGTACAAGTTTTAAACAATGGATTGCTAATAATAATAGCTTAGTAGATTTGCCAGAAGATATGCGTCAAAAAGCTGTGTATGATTCTTTAGACTTTGTGTTTCAAAAAGGGTACAAAGCTAGAGGAGATGGTCTGGGTTCTACTGTTGCTAGTGGACTTATTAAACTACACAAAGAAGCACCGTTTCTTGTATCAGGTGCATTAGGTATGCCTTTCCCAAGGTACGTAGCTAACCATATTGAGTTTATTAATGATTATACACCCGTAGGATTTGTCACTAATGGATTAAAGGCTCTTGACGGTTCACTTTATGCAACAAAACTTAAAGACCCCACTGAAAAATTAGCAAGGGCAATGACAGGTGCATCTCTTCTTGCTGGTGCGTTTTATGCAAGAGCTTCACAGGTAGAGTTTGATGATGAAGGTAATGCAATAGGTATGAAAACTTCTTTCTCAGACATGCAAGTTGGAGAAGAGGGTAAGACACTTAAGACTGGTCGTGTTGCTGGACCACTTGCAGCTCATCAACTTCTTGGTGATCTTTTAGTTCGTTGGAACTATGATTTGCCTGTGCCAAAAACATCTGAAATACTTTTAGATGCACTAGATGTAGCTGGTGGTTTAGGTGATATGGGTTTTGATAATGGTCTTAAAACTGATATAGAGAAAGCCATAAATGATGAAGGATGGGGTGCTTTAGGTAATAGACTAGGTAATATAGCAGCTACTTTTACATACCCATTAACAGTAGTAACTGACATGTATGGTCAGGTAGACCCACGTAGAAGCTACAAGCCGTATACAAGAGACCTTATGATGGGTGATGGACGTCAGACTACATACAACTTGCTTGACGCAATGATGGACGATACAGAATCTTTAAACCGTTTTGTTAGGTTCTTGCCAGAGGTTGACTTTGTTCAGTACACTCAAAGTATTAATGGTAAAAACTCTGTGCCTATTTATGACCCCTTTAGTGGCGAACCTGTAAGGTCTGTTGATCCTATCATGAAACAAATAACAGGCGTTGACAGAAGGTCTGCACCAACTGAACTTCAAAAAGAAATAAATACGCTTGGACTTAAAGAGTATCAACTGTATAAAAAAAGTACTGCTCGTAACCCTGCTGTAGACTTGTTGCTTAGATTCAGTTTATCTAAATCTCTACCACAGGAGTTTGAAAAGTGGAGATCAAAACCTTTACGAGGTTATGATAGTACGATTATGTACGATGATCTTGAACCAAAAGTAAAAGTTGATAGGCTAGAAGAGTTTATAAACAGTAGAATTAAAGCTCATAAAGATGAGGTTGTAAGAAAATTCGAAGATATGAGAAAGAATAAACCTCGGCAAGCTGCGTCTTATATTAGAAATCAGTATGCAATAACTGAAAAACAAGAAGAAAAAAGTTTCTTCGATACAGCAGTTAGGTCAATACCAGAAGCAAAAGGTTTTGAAAGCGCAGATGAGTACATCGCTAATTCAGAAAATATTAACGAAGAACTAAAAAGAAGAGAACAGATACTTAAGTTAGTTGCTTTACAAGGTCAAAGGTTCAACTAATCATCATCCTCTAACATAAAGTCTGCCCACTCGTATGCTGTACGCTTTACCTCAGACATATTTAGAAACCCCTTACTACCTGAAAGTATTCCAGCAAGAGCTTGTCCTGCTAGGTACCTTCGGGCAGTGAGGGGTTTTATCATGTCAGGGTTACGCTTCTTGCGTGTGTACTTTTTAGCTTCCTGTTCTAAGTTGCTCATACTGTTTCACTTTTTCTAAGTTCTTGAAATACTCAGTGTTAAAACCGAACTCCCAATCTTTGTTAGGCCGTGTGTCAATCTTATATGGGTTGACTAACTTGCCCCTAATGAAAGCTTCCCTGCCCTGATCGTATGGCTTCATTCTTTTTCTACCTCATTGATTAGTCGGTCCAAGTACCAACGTGCTTTCTTCAAGTCTTCCAGACCATTCTTGTAAGGCCACCGCCAGAGATACTTGAAAGAGTTTTGCCAACAGTATGCTTCATGCGCACTGACAGGTGCATCCTCAGCCATAGCTTGCATAGCATCAATGCATTCAATACCTGCTGCATTGTAATGAGGCGGATGATCTACCATGTCAGGCTTAGTCCAAGCTGCATCTTCTTTCCACTTAGCCATTAAGTTTCTCCTTGCAAGTTGATTAATTCTGCATCAGTGTAAGGGATATGAAAAAACTGTTCACCTTTCTGAATGTATCTACCCTTAGCTTCTTTAAGACTTTCTTTAGTCAGACAAGTATCCTTAATGCGCCAACACTGCTTCATGTCTTTACGAAAAATATAAAAGTTTAACACACCGTTGACACCCTCATACTTATCAAGCAGCCTTTGCTTTCGTTCTGGAATCCTAATCTCTGCCCAGTGTGAGGGCCAGTCACCATCCCAAGCAACCTTTACCTCTGCCTCATTGAAGTACGTGTAGTCTTCTTTCTGTGACACTACGTCTACATAATAATTTTCTTCTGTGTTTACAATAGTATGTCCATTACTTTCAAGAAGAGTTACAAGTTTATCTTTTGCAGCAGCATCGTATGCTTCATACAAAGCTTTGTTAAAAGGTTTTCTTACAGCCATTAGGATTTAGTTCCTTGCAGTTTGAAAGGCATAGCCACACATTGACTTACTGCCCTAGAGTTTTCGTCAGGTCTTGTTTCGTATAGTCGTAGCATATCATGTTCTCGCCATGCTTGGCAAGAGCTTTCTGTTTTAAAAACAAGGTTAAGTGTCTTAACATGAAACCTTTGTTCATCTTCTGTAATAAGGCTTAGTATTACTACGTATATCCATACCATAATATTTCTCCTTTTGTATAGCAGTTTACCCACATGCTAAGGTGCATACTTCAAGTAATGTCTACCATCTCACACACATCCCCCGTACATGCCATAGTCTGCATACCAGAAGTATTATCTTCTTGCTCGTACTCAGCCAGCTTATCCCACTCAATCTTTAACGGGGAAGCATCTATCATACTGTAATAGTCATCCTTGGTACACTCTTGATACGGTGCTTGCTGATATGTATGCTCATTGAAAGGTAGAAATGATACACCTGACATCTCATCAAAGTGTTTGTACACAAAGGCTCCTACCTCAAACCATTCATCAGCCTTGACATTGATTGTCACACTAGGCTTATGCTCACACCAATGACGTTGATACATCAGCCACATCTCTAGCTGCTCTAGTGCTGTCATGTCAGCCGTATGTACTGCACCTAGTGGTGACTGCATTGGGAAGCTGAACACTGTGGTAGCATCAGGCTTCATAACGTCAGGCTCATTGGGTATGCCCTGACTAACCATGAACTGTGTTAGTGGGTCTTTATTATCTCCACGCACAGTACGGATATAATGGGGACTATGACGAGCATGTATTCCAGAAGCCGAATCAACCAGTTGGGAAACTGTTCCACTGGGCTTGACGCAAGTAATAGCAGTGCTATGAGGGATACCAAGACGGTCAGCCCACTCAGCATTAGTAGAAACAGCCACATTTTTAAGATGCTCCAATGTTTCGGACAACCCTTTGTTCTCTAAGGTCATCAGCTTATTATCCATTATCCCCGTGAGAGACACACCGAGCAATCTTTCTGCCGCTGTATTCGTGTTCCACACTTTACGCAGATATGGAAAATGGGTGTACGTGGATTGTATTGTTCCAAGTATAGTTGCAAGACGGACTTTTCTTGTAAGGTCTTCCAGACTATCATTAGCACGGATGACAACTTCCGTAAGATTACAGAACTGATTCGGCCTAAGAATGATTTCTGAGCATGGGTTGGTTCCGAACTCATAGCAAGACTCTCTACGGCCATTCTTTGCAGCTTGTTTAATTGATGCTTCTCTGTTGAAGACTCCACGCTCACCACTCCCACTCTCCATAAGGGCTGTCCACTCACGCATGAATGACA
>Ga0208545_1001508_pt1 | contig 10268 bp, 19 predicted proteins | sample DEB08_DNA_12_FD_185498 | JGI IMG/M metagenome (GOLD analysis project Ga0208545, IMG submission 185498) | Aqueous microbial communities from the Delaware River and Bay under freshwater to marine salinity gradient to study organic matter... | ecosystem: Environmental > Aquatic > Marine > Coastal ... | reverse complement strand
CCAATTCTAAGTTCACAGATTTATCTGGCTCAGAACCAGTAACAACTACGTTTGCTTTAGATAATTCAACGGCAACTAATAACTATATATTAAATGCTGAAAAAGTTGTAAACGGAGATTTTGCTACGGATAGTGATTGGGACAAATCAAACTTTTGGACTATTAGTAATGGTGTAGCTTCAATGCCAACAACTTCTAATTTTTCACCTTTGCAACAAGATTTAGGTTTGCAGGGTGAAAAAACCTACGTAATTAAATTTAACGTTATTGCAATAACAGGTAATATAAAAGTTTTAATATGGAATGGTAGTAATAGTGTAGAGCCTTTTATTAACATTTCAACAGTTGGGGAAAAAACAATTATAGTCACGCCTGTTGCAGGTCATTCTTATATTGCATTTTCAAGAAATACTATCAACTCCTCTTGTACAATAGACAACGTATCAGTAAAAGAAATAACAAACTACGAACAAGCACAGCAGTTACAGGATATTGAATACTCTGCAGAGAATGTGTTTGGAAGTGAGTTGGTTATAAATGGTAATTTTGTAAGTTACTCTAATTGGACTGTTACAGCGACAGGTACAGAGTCAGCAACAATTGCAAATAATATACTTACTCTTGATAGACCATCAGACGGAACAGACCCTAAAATTACAAACACAGGCTCGGTTATTGCGGGTAAAACATATTTAGTGGAGTTTAAAGTTTTATCAGCTACAAATTTAAGTAATAATGTTGCCGTTGTATTTGGCACTCAAATAACTTACTTAACAACTCAAGCACAAAATCTAAGTCCTTTTGGTTTAAAAAGATTTTATATTACAGCGAATCAAAACGGTCTTATATCGTTATTACATGGTGGGAGTGGCCCTAGTACAATTACGTTATCTGAGTTTACAGTCAAAGAAATTACAAACGCAGTAAAGTATAAAAACATTCCAGAATCAAATCACAAAGAATATAGCAAACCTGTTATAGATGGCGAATGGGTTGAACTTTAATAAACAATAAGGTAAAGAATATGAGTTATTTATATACAGTAATGCAAACAGATGTTTCACAGTTTTTAGGTACAGGTGCAAACTACGCAGACAATAAACTGGTATTAAAAGGTTTAACGTCTAATGAAGCTAATGCTTATCTTGGTGAAATCTATCGAGTTGATAAGTTAGGTTTTAATCCTGAGAATGATACAGAATTAGAAGGTTTATCAATTAATGATTTAACCCAAATAGCAGATGATTTAATTACTGAGCTTGAACCAGTTGAAGATGGTTCAGAGGTTGATCTGCATATTGGTATTTTAACAGTCTTTAGTAAAGAACAAGGTCAGTGGTTATATGCTAATCATGATTTATTTAAACCCGTAGAAACAGAATTAACTTAACATAACAGGAATATATAACATGAGTAAAATAGTAAATAACCAAGAATTAGCAATAACTTCGGGTACTTATACTTTAAAGGCAACAGGTGCTTTAACTATTCAATGGGATTTAAATGATGGTACTGGTTTTAGTGAAATAACAGATGGTAAGTTCACCGCTGCAAAATCTGCTTTAGCTGTATTACCTGCCTGCACAATACGAATTGTTGGAGCAGGTACCAATACACTTACAATTGTTTAGTGTTAAAAAAGTAGGTAGTGAATAACTGCCTACTTTTGGTTTAAATCTAAAAGGACATTTAAAACTTTTAACTGTCCCTTAGCCACTTCTAAAGCAGGATCAATACCAAAGGCTACAAAGCGTAGTCTAACTCTATTTAGTACTTCATTTTGGCTTATGGTGTCCGTGAGGACTAATTCGTTTACGTAATCTATAATGTCTTTTGAAGTTATTTTCATAATCTGCCTTACATTCTAAAATATTCGTTTATAGGGCATTCCATTGTACAGCTAAATGGAAAAACACCTGTTTTATATAACACTCTAGAATAACTTCTACTAGTGTCAACCCAATATTCACCCATATTTTTATTATTTAATATTAGTAATTCTTCTTCATTGGGATATTTATTTTCAAAGTGCACCTTAAAAGTATTTTTAACTTGTGTTATTTTCATTATTTACTCATCTAGTCCAAAACCTACTGGATATTTGCTTAAATCAAAAATCATAGCGGGTTCACCATGGTATCTTAATTTTTCACTTATTATTGTTGTACGACCATTTTTAAAAACATACAAAAACCCCTTTCCCATATCGGGCAACATTTTTAAATCTAGATCAGTGAACTCAGGGTTTTTATAGTCAAACTTACCGCTACTATGCCAAACACATAACCCGTCTTCGTGTACCCCAACGAGTTTTGATTCCGTTGACATTTTAAGTGTCGTTAGTTGTGTAACTTCACCACCGCCAACGGTAATGACTTTTGCACCTGATAAAGCTTTTTCTAAATTGAATTTGCTCATAATTAACCTCCTTTTTCTGCTAAAGCGTTTACTACTTTATGGTACAGGGCATCTAATGTTCCATTATTTGTAATAGTGGTCGTAATTAAATTAGGACTAACACCGTGTTCTGAAGGATGGTTTGCCACTCCTTTTATCTCATCTCTGTTTTCACGTTCAACACGGATAACAATACCACCATGGTTCAGAACCAGTCGTGCTTCATTATCGTATCTTATGTCTGTAATTACTAAGTAATTAGAGTCTGAGATCTCGCTGCTGGCACGTAGCTCCCACAAACGAGCATTAATCATGTCTCGTCCAAACTCAGTACCAAGCTTCTGCATTGCCTCTCTAGGAGTTATTTCGTAGAGTGGATCAAGCACTTCTTTTAAATCACCATAAAGGTGTTCATCGTCCCAATTAAAAATAGCTCTACAAGCTTCCTTTATTGGTTTTGCCATTGCGTAAGGTTGGTAACCTAGTGTATTTAAGTAATCACCTATGGTGTCTTTACCACTACGTGCTTTACCTGTTAACCCTATTAGTTTGATCATTTTAATTGTTCCATTTTAGATAAAAAAAGCCCCGATACTAGTCGGGGTTATAAGGGGGGAAATTGAAAGATTTACTTGGAATAGTATTTAAGTTTAAAACACCTTTGGTGTACGAATACGGTATTTAATCTATAACCTTTTTGCCAAAACCAGATACGGCTTTTACATTGAGCGCATTTCATAATAGTTTCCTAAACAGAGTGAACAGTGGGACGTATATTGCAGTTAGTTCCTGCTTTAGCATTATCAATAACATCTCTCACACGTTCAAGAGATAATTTATTTCTTCCTATCTCACCGTATGTTTTTGAACGGTAGACGACAGTTAGACAGCTACTTGAACGCCAACCTCCATCATGTGCATATTGATCTCTGGTTGCTAATTGGTTAAATGATTCTAAGGTAACTCCTGGGTGCTCTTTTAAGACCATTGAATGATGAATGTGACCAATATCAATATACTTGTATTTAGCCTCTCCAAAGTCCTGTCTGTAATCCGTAGACATAACATCTACTAGTTTGTTAGGTCTACATTTATCACTATGGTGTGTCATAACAAAAGTATTACCCATACGATACGGAGTGAACACGTTATCGTTATTAAGAATAGTTACTTGATCGTTATCTTCATATAAATGCTGAAGTAAGGTAACCATCCAGAAATCATTTATTCTTGAATGGTTCCCTTGGTTAATAATTACATCAACATATTTGTATTTGGCTACTGCTTTATCCATGATGAAACGCATTGTACGAGCGTATACTTTAATCATTTTAGCAAAGCGTCCGTCACAATCTAAGTCGTGACCTGAGTGAGAAGTTTTACCTGCACTGTTTTCATAATGGGTCATATCACCCATATCTTGGATTACACATCTTTCTGTTACAGGTGCTTCGTCAATGAGTATTCCCATTGCAGCACATAGTTCACGTTCTGCAATTGATAAATCAAATGCTTCACCAACTTCTTCGTGATATGAAATCATACCTAAGTGACCATCTCCGATGTTGAACCATGGAATTACATCAGTGCAGTATGGTTCAAGTTGTTTGGGAGTTTTAGATTTAATTGGGGGTTGTTCTTTACAAAATTCATCAATAGCTACTTTAGCTAATTCTAGCTGATCGTCTTGACGATACCATACGTTTTTAACTTCACCATCACCTGTTATCTGAGTAGTGACTTTGCCAAGTTTACGTCCTTCAGCAATAGTAAGTAAGGGTAGACCTTCTACAATACCATCATCAGCTGCTCGTTTTCTTGCTCTTGAGATTGTTCGGCTAATTACGGAAGAGTTAATATTTAAGGTTTTTGCAGCTTTTCCTGCATTGTTATCATTATCAAAATAAGCGTTAACATTTCGAGCTTGAATAGTATTACAGTACTTTAGTAATATTTCACGATTCATGAATAAATCCTTGTTAGGGGGAAAACTATGAGGGTTAATTTTTAACCACCCTAACAAATATTCTGCTTAATGCCTAATTTACATAACATTTTTTTTACATTTGAGTTGTTCCCATTATTTACACACCTTTGTTTATGTAAACCAAATATAAATGCCATTTACTATGGCAATTGGGAACACCAACGCTCCCGCAATTAATAAACCCCACGCTTCTTGGGCAAAGCAATGGAAAATGTGCGTAACCCACGCGATCATAAAAACAATACTTAATATGTTACCCATTATGCTGATTCCATTATTTTGGTTAGTACCTTAGGTGATATGTAGGTGTCAAGACGCTGACCACTAGGTTTACATACGTACCCTTTGTTTCCTACTGCCATTACTTTGAATGGAAAGATTGAATCATCGTTCATTAATATAGCTCCAACTCTTCTTGTAAGTTAATTAATAAGTATTCAGCAAGGCGCAAGCGTTTCTTGCCATATATAGTACGACGGTCGTTTTTACGTTTGTTTAAAAAGTACGTTACCGTATCCCCTTCAATTGGGAAACAAGGCAAGTATGTACCGTTCTCGTGCCAAGTACATATTAGTGCCGACACGTCTAGATCTTCATGTAATACGTTAACACATAAACCGTAATGTTTGCGCATTTCTGTTGGTACAAATGTACCGTTTATATACTTTACTAAGTTGTTAATACTTTGTACTAACACATGTTCTTCATTTAAGTGGTTCATATTAGGTACTCAAGTTGTGGTGTCCGAATACACCGTTAAAAGGATTAGTTTATTTTAGAAAGACGACTACGTCATTTACTACGATATATGTTGTCATGTTAGTTCCTACGAGAAGATGTAAGATTAAACTCAAATTCATTACTAACTTTTCTAACAAATCCATACGCTTTTGAATGCTTCGCACTCGTTTTCATTTAAGTAAAGTCAACATTGTATTATTCCTTTTTACTACTTTTTAACTACTCTCAAGTTGAAGCATTTCATTGCTTACCGAAGCAGACTCTCTGAATTCACTTTTATAAGGATACATGGCATAACCATTTTTACCTGCAATGTAACCTTTCTTTGCCCAGCTTCTAGGTACCTCACTGAAGCATGGAAAACCACGCGTGTTGCACATATGTTGGATACGTGACTCAGATATATTGAGTTCAAGAGATAACTCTGTCAGGGACATCTCAAGGCTGTTTTTCATGATGAATCTTAAGTCATCATTTTTCCACTTTTGTTGTCCAAATACATTTGACTTTTTCATAATTTATCCTGTTACGTGAAAATGTGAGTTAAGGTCTACTACGTAAACAACAAGACCTGCTACTAAGTATTGAAGTTTAGCGGTGTCTCTCATTATTAATAATGGATGTTGACTTGCACGTAATTCTTGATATTCAGAATAACCAAGATATATAAATTTAGGTTCTTTGTGTCTATTTTTAGTATAAATTTTTTTAGCTGCTAATATTCTATCAATCATGGTTTACCTCTGGTTTAGTTTTAAGGAGTGTTGCTGTATTAAAGGATTTTCCTGAAACAGCATCTTTACCTACAAAGTATTGAATTGAAATTTCTTTTTTATTGTTGTGCTTGATGCGTAGAAACCATCCTGCTTTTTGCAAAGCTAAGCGTGTTTTTTCCACAGTTTTTGTAGACTTGTCCATTAGCTTGGCTAAGTGTGGGTCTTCCATATTAGGGTTAACCTGTCCTGCAATACCCACATACCACTGCATCTGTATTAATGCTAAATCACTTATAGCCATTAACTGTTTGGATTCTTGTACATTAAAATACATATTTGATAATACTCCTTTTGATTTTGGAGATTTGTTTACTGAAGTTCTCAAAATACTCCCCTCGTTATTGATAAATATTCCCGTATTTTAGCACAGATACGAGAAAAAAAGCACCCTTTTCCCTCGAATATGAGGGGCAAAAGGGTGCTTAAGTTATTGATATCTAAAGAGTTTTATTGCTATATATACTATGTAGCTAATTGTGTACTATGTAACAGGTACCTTCACCTACATAAATATCTTTACGGGAAACGTTAACTTCTAGGAGTTTTTCTACGCATTCAGTTTCTAGAATATGTCTTTCATACTTTAACTGTGCTTTATTATAATCTAAAAAGATTGCTGCAATTATTGACAGAATCAGAATTATTACTGCTATTTTATTTTGCATTTTAAATTTCCTTACCTAAAGGCTAAAGTAATACTACTAAACTGCCTGAAGCCAGTTCAGAATATATTAAATTGAAAGCTTTATCAGCTTCAATAATGTTGGTAAATTTTAATTTGGTGTACGGAGAATGGAGATTAGTATCTCTTTGGAAACGGATATCACTACCTTGAGAAGTAATGATAGGTAAAACTTGAGTGTTAATAATGATATTTTCTTGACGTATAAACATAATATAATTCCTTGGTTTAGCACTTAGGCTAAGTATAGTATAAAAGTGGGTTTTTTTTGATGTTAGTATTTAGGTGAGTTAACTTGCCTATTCATTGTCTCGTTAATCAATCATGATAGGCATCTGATTGACCTTGTATGCTTAGAATACCTTCTTTTCAGTACACCATACGCAATTCCTTATTTATTTAAAGTTAACTTCTAGCTAAGCTCCCGAAGGGAGCACGCAACGTGTATTAATTAAGAGACTGAATAAGGTGCATCAAGTATTTGATCAGCTATATCCATATCAATTTTTGATACAGGGTAAGCTTTACCAGTTAACTTTTCGAGAACAGTATATATCCAATTACCTAGGTAAGTTTCTTTAAGAAGTAAGTTGTACATAAACTTCATATGAGAAACATAATTAGGTAAACAAGCGAAATCATCATGAACATTCTTAATTTCAAATGAATCTGAAAGTAACATTTGTTCGAGTATTTCTATTAACTGGTTCCTGTAGTTTTCTGATACACATCCAGCAGTATTTATATCAATGTATTCTAAAGCTACAACTGATACTTGGTTAAACTCTTCTGAAAGCTTCTGAAGCTCTTTCAATTTAACTGCTTTACATTGATTTGCTTTTCCTAATTTAGGGTTCTCAAGTGCATTCAGTGCAGCTGTAACCTGTACGTACGAATAGTTACATCTACGATTAAGTTCCCTTAAGATATATGCATCATACGTATGAGTTGTATTTGCAGATAATGCTTTGGTACCTTTAGCTTTTCCTTTAGGTTTAGTACCTTTTGCACTGTAAACGTACTTATATGAATGGTCTTTAAAAGGTATGATTTTATGTTTTTGTACAATAACAGGCATGACAGCTACAAATCCATCAGGTGCAGTTACCACATGTTCTGTGGCATTACTGTCCCATGCATCTACAAGTAGATCAGATAAGATTTGTGCTCTAGGTACAGTTTCACCATAGGCTCTAAGAAAGTTAGGATAACTTTCTGCAAAGATACGTTTAGGTGAAACAGTAGAAGCGTACATATGAGGTATCATACCCTGCTTAAGAACTTTACGAGGTAACTTAGAACCGTTTTCACCCATCTTATCATTAACAGTTGTGTACAAGTCAGGTACATCAGTACCTAGTACACCTGTGTTAGACATACCCGTATGGCACTTAGTCATACAGGACATTAACTGTGCTCCACTTGAGGCACTATCTTGTGACACCATCCAATTAGAAGTACTGTTTTGAATAGTATCCCATATTGCTAAAGCAGCACCTACAAAATGAGGCTTATCATCAGCATTATCAACCCATGGTTCAAGGTTAGCTTTGAGCTGGCTTTCTGTCTCTACGTTAAGTAAAGGAAGTAACTCTTCAGCCCACTGGATACGTTCAATATAAGTATCTTTATCTTTACCAAATCTACTTGCTAGGTCGATTAACAACCATTCAAAACCGCTAAACATATACATAATTTTATTCCTTATAAGTATTTATTTGCACCTTCAACTTTCTCTTTAACAGAGGTATTGACAAGTGCTCTAATGAACTTGTTTCCGATGTAATCTAAATGCCATGCTTTGACATAAGTTCTACCACGAATACAGTATCTATTTTTGAAATGAAACTTATTACCTGTCTCTTCAAGTACTTCAAGTTTTTGAGGTAGTTGATCTTTCCACAAATTAAACTGTTTACGTCTACTTTCTACTTCAACTTCTGTCTCGTACCTACTTACTTTTTCCAAGTACTTAGGTTTAGTACTAAAGGTTGGTGTAGTGAATTCCATAATACGAGTATCAGCTGTGTAATTAACAGCATTCAACCGATTGATATGGTCTAAGCATAACTCGTTGTCATGTTGTTTTAACTTACCACCTGTAATAACGTGGAAAGGAGTAGTTTCATACCCTGCACCTTTGTTAGTTAACACTGGTTCATTTGTTAATGAAGGCAGTACATACGCATAATTAGATACATCTAAATTAATGTTCTGGTTACACACAAGATGTAAGTACTTTCCCATTTGTTTTAATTCAACGTAAGGGCTTGCCAATACAGCATCTATGAAAGGTTCGATAACTCTACCTTTACGATAAGGCATGTCTACATCAATACTTTCAAAATACATACCTAATACAGCTTGAAGCGTAATCTGTCTATCCAATATAACAGTTGAAAGAATGCGCCAAATAACGTTTTTGGCATTCATACTATAAACTGCTGGCATAATTTCAATGAGGTCTTTACGAAGTTCATTTGCATCATTTGTAAATGGCACAGGTTTGCTCATCAAGTCCTCAAAATAAGCTAGGCAAGGCTTCATAAGAGTGTCTTTATGATTTAGCAATACTTGATCCTTGTTTTCTTTAGCGAACTTTCGTTCGTTCCGTATTTGTTGCTCGTACATAAACATAATTTCTATCTCCTAAATAGTTAAACAATACACATTAACAAAGCCTCTACGAGGCTCGTCATGTGGGATAAACATAAGTTATTCTGTGATACCTCCGTGCTTTGCAATTAACTCTTCAACTACTTGACGAGGCACATATGGGAATATTGTTAGAGTTGTGTCTAATTCTTCTGCGTAATCATCAAGCAGTGAATCAAGTCGTGTAGGAAAACCTAACTCAAATTCTGTATAACTTTCCACATCCAATATATCCTCCCGTGGGTTGCAGTACATATTTACACCACATTGGATAGATATACTATATCCGTCTGTACAAGTTATAACTGGGTTACGTTTGAATGTACGTACATTACTATGTAGGATTACAACTCTGTCTTTACGACCTTTATTTAATGCTTCATTTAATGTCATTTCTATCTCCAATATGGGTTAAAGAACCAACAAGCTAATGCTCATTGGTTCATTGTTTATTATGCAGCAGTCAATGCAGCTGCAAACGGGTCGCGTCTGGTGGTATTCTTTTCACCAGCTTTACCAAAGTTAATACTTGCTTCAGTGTGCTCATTTACACGAGTAGATCCGTGCAATCTGACCATGTCAATAAGGCTCATGACATCAGGATTTTCGTCAGTCCATGTTTTAGCGTCTTTGTCCCAAGAACTCATACACTGACGTTTTTCCGTTAACTTTACGGATTTTAATTTAAACGTCTGACCCATGATGGTGACAGACATATTCATATATACAGCGTCACCAACGATGTCAAAATCATTGGTTACTGTTGCAGAAGATTCCACAACTAAAGGAGTGTCGAATATATCGGCAACACTACTTACAGGTACTGAAGTAGCAGCAGTATCTGCAATTAACTTCCCACCTTCTTTAAAGAAAGCCACTTGATCAACAGATGTTAAAGAGTTAAATACAGAGTTAGTTAAAGTTTTCATAGTTGTCTCCAAGACAATAATATTTGAGTGAAATTACTCATAGGGCTTTGAGCGCAGCGAATAAGCCTTGCTCTTAGTTTGTAGTTTTTCTTAGTGCTATT
>Ga0208545_1001506_pt1 | contig 10273 bp, 21 predicted proteins | sample DEB08_DNA_12_FD_185498 | JGI IMG/M metagenome (GOLD analysis project Ga0208545, IMG submission 185498) | Aqueous microbial communities from the Delaware River and Bay under freshwater to marine salinity gradient to study organic matter... | ecosystem: Environmental > Aquatic > Marine > Coastal ... | reverse complement strand
TTCCAATCTTCCATTATCTTTCGTATTCTAAAATTACAAAATCACCAAAATAACCATCAAATGTTTCTAATAATTCATTGTAATCACCTTTTGTCATTTCTTTAATAATTTTATCACCATCTAATTTTAATTGTTTTGCAAAACGTTTTGCATAACCCATTAACGCAAAAGCGTTACCATCAGGTCCTGTTAAATCAATAATAATTGGTCCTGTTTGTTTTTGTTTTTTTCTAATCATATCTTTTTTATTTATACGTGAATATACGATCTCTATTTTGCTTCTCCAAATTATTTTGTATAAAAAGACAATTGCAAAAAAACTTGGAGGAGCGAGAGAAAAAGCGTATATTGACGTCAATATTAAAAATAAAACAAATGAGCAAAAAAGAAACAATTAAAAACATCAAACGAATGAACCCTGATGTTAACGAAAATGCACTTAATGAATTATCAGAATTAAATAATGATTTTGATGTTAAAATAAGAGCACAAAAAGCATTTACAGATGCAACGCAAGAAAAAATAAAAAACCATCAGGCATTAAATGACAGTGAAATTGAATTATTATGTCCGGTTGCGATGAAAACTACAATGACAAACAAAGAAATAACTGAATTAGGTTTATCAAAACATTATTCGTTTGTACCTACAATAGACGTAGTAAATGATTTACGTATATTAGGTTATGATTGTGTAGATGCTACACAAGTTAAATCTAGAAAAAAATCAACTAATGGTTATCAAAAACATTTACTTACATTTGAACACCCTGATTATAAAGTTGAAGGTGCAGAAGAATATCCACAATTGTTATTAACTAATAGTCATGATGGTGGTAACGCGTTTACGTTATCAGCAGGTATATTTAGATTAGTATGTAGTAATGGTTTAGTTATTAAGACTGAAGATTATGGTACAGCTAGATTAGTACATAAAGGTTATTCATTTGAAACGATTAGAGAATTAGTAAATGAATTTAATGTTACAGTTACTAACGTATTAAATAAAGTTACAGCAATGAAAAAAGTTGAATTAACAAAAGATCAACAAATTGAATTTGCTAAACAAGCAGCGTTATTACGTTTTACAGCTAAGTCATACAATGAAGATAATATTAGTGATGTTGTTGACATAGATGATTTATTAAATGTAGATAGAAAAGAAGATGCTGGTAATGGTTTGTATGAAGTGTTTAATCGTGTACAGGAAAGTATAGTACAAGGTAAATATTCGTATTCTAGTAATGGTAAAGTAAAAGATGCTAATACTAAAACTAGAAAAGCTAGACCAATTAAAAACTTTAAACAAAGTATAAATGTTAATCAGAAGTTAAGCGAATTAGCATTTGCTTTAGTATAATAATTTAAAAATAAAAAAAATGAAAAAGATATTAATAGTAGTAATGGTAATTTTGTTTGTAAGTTCATGTGGTTTAAGGTTTGGAGATTACGATGCTTACCAAGAACATAAATCTAAAAGTAAAACTTGTAACTAATAAAAATAATATGACAAAAATAATAGATAATTACAGTGCATTCAATGAGTTAAATCTTAGTAATGCTAGAAGTGAAAATGAATCTTATGAAGATTATAGAACACGTTTAAAACAAAATGAACAAACAATTAAACTATATAATACAATAGGACGTGATAATTTTAAACAAATGTTTCCTAATGGTATTAAAGAAGCATTAAAGGCATCGCAAGAAAAGGTTGGAGAAGCAAAATAGTTTTCGTATATTTACAGGGTAAATAAGTAAGTAATAAAACTAAAAAAAATAAATTATGAGTACAAGAGCAGCAATAGCAAAATTAAACACTAATACTAACGAAGCAAAATTTATATACTGTCACAGTGATGGTTATTTAGAGTATACAGGTAAAATATTAAATGAGCATTACAACAGTGAAGATAAAGTAGATGAATTATTATCGTATGGTGATCTTAGTATAATAAATGAAAACATAGGTGAAAAATTAGACGTACCATTTAATGATTATACAGCGTTTGCAAATAAAAAACAATGTAGATTTTACATGAGAGATAGAGGTGAAAAAAATAAAGAAGTAAAGTCAGTTGCTGACTTATCTAATACTAAAAATGCAGAAAACGCGTTACTAGAATATGGTTTTGAAAATATGGATGTTGATTTTGTTTATGCATTTGATACTCGTTTACAAAAATGGTATGTTTATGATAACATAAACTCGATGGGTGATGAATTAGATGAATCATTAGTAAGAGTTTCATTTTAAAAATAATTGCGTTCTAGTTTGGAGAAGCCAAATAGTTTTCGTATATTTAGGTATAAATAAAGTAAAAACCAAATAAAACGATATGAAACTAGAAAATTTTAAAAATGGATATGATGTAACATTAGGTTCATCATTAGCAATTAATGAAAAAAACGATTGTGCAGTACGTGCATTTGCAAACGCATTTAACATAACATACGATGTTGCACATTTGTTTGCTGCTGATAAGTTTGCACGTAAAGCAAAGAAAGGTGTTAAAGGTATGTTTATAACATTAAGTAAATTAGGATTTGCAACGTTTGATTTATTTACAGATTCATTATTTCCTGAAACTAAAACATATTCAATACACCCACTTGCTAGAAATAAAGATGGTAAAGTAGTTAACAAAGATTATACACACAAAGTAGTTAATCATACAGTTAAAACGTTTTGTACTAAATTTAATAAAGGTACTTTTATTGTAATAGTAAAAAATCATGCATTAACAATCAAAAATGGTATTGTAATTGATAACCCAGATATGCAATTTACAGGTTATAGAAGAATTGTAGAATCAGCGTGTGAAATTAAATAAAAAATAATCGAAGGAGAACTTGGAGAAGCAAGTTCTCTTTCGTATATTTACACATAATAAAAACGAATAAAAACTAAAAAACCAAATATGAGAAAAATAAGAGTAAATAAATCAAACAGTAAAGTATTAAACGGTAAGTTATTCATAACTGAATTAAAAGCATTACTAGTAAGTAACAGTAAAGTATTAGCAGAATTAATAGAATACGATAACAATATAACATACCCTAACATAGGAAAATTAGTTGAATACAACGGTCCTTACATTAGGTTAACAAAATAACATTTGGTTTTGTTTACCACTCACTCATTTCGGAAGAAATGGGTTTGTGGTGTCGAAAAATAGTAATAATAAAATAATAAAACATGGAAGAAGAAATAGTAATACCTTGTAGTTTAGATTTAGATTATGAAATGCAATACCAAAGCGAATAATATGAATATAAGAAAATTAATAGAAGAAAGTGTGTGTTTGTTTTTTATATTTGCATTTGCATATTTTTTATTAATGTTAGGGGGCGTTTTAGGATTAAATTAAAAGCGGCTTACTATAACGTAACACACAATCACCTACGTATATACGACTTACACAAACAAACTTGGAAAAGCCAACAATTGTTCGTATATTCACACATAATAAAAAGAAACCAATATGAAGATAAATAAAGCGAACATAACACACATACATGAGTTGTTAATTACAGACATGCAAATGCGATTACGTGAAAATGGCAAAGGTACGGTGTATATGAATGACACTGAATTAGAATACCAATTAGAATCGTTAGTTAGTACTGTAGAACATACAAACACAATTAGTGACATAAACGATGTTGTAATTGAATATGGTGAATTGTTTGATGAGTCAATGACTGTAGATACAAACATATTTACATTAGAGGGTACAATGAATTATGTGTTTAAGCTGTTAAGATAATAATGTAAATTCATAATGTAATCTGTATAGCATATGCGATTATTTAACACTTTTTTTATGTGTTTAAATCGATTGTTATTGTGTAGTTCTTTGATGTATTGTGATTGAGTTGTACAATCTATGTGTATGTTACAAATTATGGTAGTATATGTAAATATGTGTATAGTTTGATATAAGGATATACAATGTTGTATGGTGTATATGAATAGTGTAAGTCGGTTATGTGTAGATAAATCTTACACACCACATACATGTGCTGAGCAAACCACGTTTTTTCTATCGAGCCTACCATACATTTATGAACAGCCTAACAAACAACGTTATTCACAAACAAACCAACAACTTGTATGATATAATTTGGTTGTCTGAATGTTTGTTCGTATGACTGCATCATACAGTCTACTTAAAAACGCATGTAAGGTAATTTGGAGAAGCGAGAGAATGTTCGTATATTTACAGCATAATAAAACGAATAAGAACTAAATAAAACCAAATGAACAAAGTAATAATAGATGTTAAAGTAGAAAAAAAAGTAGACAATAGAGTAAACAACACAGGCAGACCAGTAAACAAAAAGTCAAACAGACAACAACGTTTAGCTAAACAAAGACATTACGCTAATGTGAACGACATGTTCGTTAGTGGTAAACATTTTCAACGTGGTACGTCGAGTATATACAAATACAGTGCGGGTGATACTGATGGATTGGGTTGTATAGTTGAAACAGCGTTTGGTAGTCATGTGTGTAATGTTGATTACATTGGACGTACTAAAGTAACTGGCTACACATTTGTGTTAGGCAAACGTGTGAACGTTGAGTTGAATTTAAAAACACTTCCGTTTGTAAAGTAGGATTTCTTTTCTTTCTTTTCTAAGGCGCTAGCGGTCGCATGCGATCGCCCGCGCCGTGGCCGTGTGCCGTATACGCGCGTATGCGCAGACATACAAAAGTGGCGTGATTCAGAGTTCGAACACGACCTTTCACCATCGAGCATATATACGCATATACCCATATGACTCTACGTCATATAAGCGTAATACTCGTGTAATATTTAAAATGTAGGTGTGTCCTCATATAAGTGTACGTATTTACAAACAATAACATGAACACACAAGAAAAAAGGCTAGACATTTCACCATTCATTTATCTTATTATTATGGTTACAGTATTTATGTTAGGTATATCATGACAATTATCATATCTATAATCTATATTACAGGTTTCATAGCACTTGCGTTGCAGGTTAAACACGACAGAAAAGAATATTTCAAACACAATAGACGATAACCATGCATACTACAGTAATTATTATTGTATCATTGATGTTAATGGCAATATGTCATGCACTGTATACAGAAAACCAAAACGATTGATTGCGTTGCCACGTGTGGCTCCACATTATTGATTCTTTTTTCTAAAAATTCCATTTCCCATCCTTTTCCACAATATATTAAAAAAGAGACTTTTACGGATTTTTCGCGTATAGCCTCATGTTTTTAGAATTTTTTCGTAATTATTATTCCCTACCACCAGACGCCCGGTTTCTATCATATATTATGTGTGTGTTCGCCCCGGTGATATGTATTTGTGTATTATATAATATATCATATATACGTAGGCTGAATGTATGTGTGTAAAAGCGAGTAAAAGGTTGCTTAATTTTATTATTTATGGGAAAATCCCAAAAAATCGCTAAACTCTTAGGAGAAAGGCAAAAAATTGAGAAAAAAATTGAGGAACTTCAACAATCGTGCCAACACCCAACAAAGTCTATAAAAAATGTGCGAGAACGTTTGGATTCCACAACAATGGTTGTTAGATGGACATGTAATACATGTTCTTCTATATTAGGTATACCAAATAACGATGAATTACAAAATTATTTAAAACAATAATATGGCCGAAAAAGATATACAACTAAAACAAGTCTTAAAAAGATTTCCTCCTGGTGATAGATGGACACCATCTGATGCTGATCAACCAGTATTTTCTAATCTAACAGAGGGGATTGAGTGGGTTTTTCAATCAACACAAGAACGTGATTATGTTATAAAAGCCGCAGAAGGTAAAGTATTTATTTACCATGAAAATGAAATCGCAGAACCTGAACCAGAACCAATTAAAACATTTAACTTATATGGAGAATATGAATAACCAAGGAAAAACAGACAAACAATACGAAGATAGTACAAGAGCTGTGGGATATAGTATTATAGGGATGATTATCTTAATGATTTTTGCTACCTTATCAACAGGATGTACTACTACTAAAGAATGCTGTAAAAATTCTGATGAAATAATAGAACATTACGAAAATAAAAAGTAAGACCCCCACAAAATAATTTGGAGAAGCAAAATATTTTTCGTATCTTATCGGTATATTAATAAAAGATAAGAATTATGATAAAATATTTAAGAGCACTGGAAGTACCATTTTACCTATTAGTAATTGCATTAGGTGTATTAGAACAAGACAATATAGGTTTAGCTATTATATTAGTTTTAGTATCTATAACTAGATTAGTAGTAAATGTCATGACTGATGAATTTATATATAAAAAATAAAATATGACAAAATCAAACACTGATCAAATATATTTTACTGTTGCTGCTATTATGTTATTAATTATAGCTTTAGTTTTTGTAGTAAATAGAGCATCTAATAAAGTAGACCAACTACAACAGGAAATAGATACTCAAAATCAAATTTTAGATAGTTTAAATTTAAAAATAGACACATTGATATGGGAACAAGAAATGTGGTATTATAATATTGATAATAATACAACACATTTACTTTCAGCTATTATGTTTGTTGAAAGTAGTTATAACGATTCAGCTTATGTGGCTAGTGAAGATGCTGTTGGTTGTTTACAAATAAGAAAATGTATGGTTAAAGATGTTAATAGAATACTACGTAGACAAAAATCAGATTTAAGATTTACCTATGATGATAGATGGTCAAGAGCTAAATCCATAAAAATGTTTGATGTATATTGTAAACATTATGGGTTAATTACAGCGGAAGAAATAGCTAGATGTTGGAATGGTGGGCCTCGTGGTATGCAAAATGAAATGACAGCAGGGTATTGGGAAAAAGTAAAAAATCAATTAGATATATGATTAAACTTATAAGTTGGTTAAAATATAAATGGTTAAAACATAAAAGAAAAAGCGTATGGGATCTTTAGAATTTATAACATTAGAAGAAGCAAAACAATTTGTACCTTTAAGAAACGACATGAAATCTGACTTAGATGATGCAGCATATTATACATTATCACCATCAAAACGTGGGGAAGATTGGGAAGACGTAACTTATTATTTACCTCGGCGAGTAAGAATGTATGAAGGTCGTGAAGGTAATGGAGATTCATGGGTTTACATATTATCTAACAAGTCTCAACCAGGAATGTATAAAATTGGCTACACATCACATGAGGATGTTGATAAACGTGTTAAACAATTGTCTAGATCTACATCAGTTGCGACTCCTTTTACTTTAGAATGGGCATTTCGTTGTTTTAATGCAGAAAGATTAGAAGGTGAAGTCCATAAACAACTACAGAGTTATAGAGTGTCAAAAGATCGTGAGTTTTTCGCAATATCTTTAAACGAAGCAAAAGAAACCGTAGAAGATTTAGGACAAAAATACATTTAGACATAAAAAACTTGGAGAACACAATTATTTTTCGTATCTTAACGTATAAATACAAATAGACTATGAATAAGGGTTCTGCATACTGGTTAAAACAAACCAGAAACACAAATGAAAATTTTGATTTAATTGAATTAGCTAATACACAACGTGCGATTTCTAATTTTGTAAAAATACAAACAGGTAAAGATATACCTGTTGAATTCATTGGAAATGATAATGGTGATTCCATGACTGATGGTAAGAAAATCTTGATATCATCAACGATTAATACGCATAACTTAGATAGTGTAGTGGGTACTGCGCTACATGAATCTGCGCATTGTATATACACTGATTTTTTTGTATTAAAAAAGATTGCAAACCGTTTACTTGAAACTAATTTAATGGGTGGACGTAGATGGATTGAAATGTTATTAAATTTTATTGAAGATCGTAGAATAGACAATTTAGTTTACCATAACGCTCCAGGTTATCAGGACTATTATAGAGCAATGTATGATAGATATTTTTACAGTAAGACAGTAAATAAAGGGTTAAAAGGTAAAGAGTATAGAGAAGAAAATTGGGAATCTTATGCATTTAGAATTATTAATATATTTAATAAAAACACAGATCTTAAAGCTCTTACGTGTTTAGAAGATATATACAACATAATTAATTTAAAAACAATTGGTAGGTTAACATCTACTACACATTCATTAGAAATAGCTATTGAAATATATGAATTACTAAATAAACATTTTTCAATACAAAATAAACCTAAAAGTAATTCACCAGGTAATAATAAAGGCCCATCAAAAGAAGAAATTAAAAAAGCATTTAGTAAACAAGAAGAATTTTTAAAAGGTAATATTCATAAAGTTAAAGCAACTAAAAGACAAAAACAGCAAATTGAAGCAATTTCAAAATCTAAAGTTGATGTAAAAAATGTAAAAGCAATAGACAGTAAGGGGGTCGAACACACAGACATACCTGTTCATGTTATTGATGGTATTACACCTACAATTATAGAAAGTAACTTGTATGAAGTGTTTGGTAGAGTAAATTTAATGAATAAACAAATTGATGAGGGTGTTGCTAAAGGAAAAAAATTATTACGTAAGTTACGAATTAGAAATGAACAAATAACATTACAATCAAATCGTTTAAAGTCAGGTAAAATTGATCCTAGACGAATTCATGCTGCTAGTTTTGAGGAAGATTTATTTTATAAAATTGATAGAGCAAATTATAAACCAATTAGTTTACATGTGTCAATTGATGGTAGTGGTAGTATGGATGGTATTAAATGGAATCAAACATTAATTAATACAATTGCATTAGGTTATATTTCATTACATATGAATAATATTGATTTAACAATATCAATTAGAACAACAGGTAAAGATTTAAGTAAATCATCAATGACTGCTCAAGTGCCCTTATTGATTTTAGCTTTTAATAGTAAAAAACATACAATGTCTGATTTAAGACGATTAGGTCATTATAAAACAAAAGGTTTAACACCAGAAGGTATGTGTTTAAATGCATTAAATGAATATATCCCAAATTCATCATATTATCTTGACAGTTATTTAATTAATATGAGTGATGGTTATCCAACATTTGAAAAACAAGGTAAATTTACATATAAAGGTGAGGAAGCAATATTAGATACAGCTAAAGCAGTAAAAAATATTAAAAAGAAAGGGGTTAACATATTAAGTTATTTTATAAAAACTCCATCAACACAAACAAAAGAAGAAGAATTGATTGAAAATTTTCAAATTATGTATGGTAAAGAAGCATCATTTATTGATCCTAAAAACATGTATGAAGTTACTAAGACATTAAATAATTTATTTTTAAAACAAAATTTAGTATCATAATGAAAAAAAGAGTAGAAAATAGAGGAAGACCATCAGAACAACCAATTGAAGCCCCTAGACAATTTACTAGGGTATATGATGATACTATTTGGTATTATGATTTAGATAAATTTGATAAAGGTCCTTATTTAGTAGAAATGACAGATACAACACATGATAAATTAGAAAAATTATATGAAAAATTAGAACGTTTAAAAACCCCAAAATATCACGAAAATGGCAGAAAAAAAAGAACAACTAAGGTTGACAAAATCAAGATGGAAACTACTGAGACAGCGTATTGGAAAGAACATTATAGACTCTATCCAGAGGATAAACCTAAAAAACGAGGGCGTAGAAAAAAAGTTTAGAACTTTATTTGGTATGACTACTGAAGAACAGATTGAAGATATATTATCAGAAGCTGGAGCTTATGGATTAAGAAATGAAGTAAAAGCACGAGCTAAAAAAATAATCCAAGAAAATGATATGTTTTCTGAAATTGATGCATATGTAAGGGCATACTATGAAATAATAGAGCAACATGAGTAAACAAACAGAAGATACAATGTATGAAATTCATCAAGAAGTTGAAAAAGAAGGACTTCGTAGAAAATTTGATAAACAACTTAGAAAAATGTCAACTCAAGATAAACATAATAATAAAACTGCTTGTGAAAAATGGGAATATGCATTAATTAGAATTAAAGAATAATGGAAGAAATACAAAACCAAGTAGAAAGGCTTATAGATGATATGGAGGGAAATGATAACGTATCAAATGAAGATTTATTAATGGCATTATATAAATTAAAAACAGACATTGAAGATTATGTTTTTCGACATGAAAGTGAAGGAGGTATTCAATGGGAAGATTTGGATTAATGATTAGTCTTTTATATATATAAGTGATCGCTATTAGTTATATTAGCTGCTTTTTTGGACGTGGGTTCGAAACCCACCACCTCCACTAAGGGGGATTAGCTCAGCTGGC
>Ga0208545_1001500_pt1 | contig 10291 bp, 14 predicted proteins | sample DEB08_DNA_12_FD_185498 | JGI IMG/M metagenome (GOLD analysis project Ga0208545, IMG submission 185498) | Aqueous microbial communities from the Delaware River and Bay under freshwater to marine salinity gradient to study organic matter... | ecosystem: Environmental > Aquatic > Marine > Coastal ... | reverse complement strand
CAAAAGTTGCAATGTTAAATGGTATATCAGAAACTTCTCCAGAAATATATGGGTGCTGTTGATCTGGTGAGAATCTGATAAATTCGTTTGTAGTCGCTATTGCACCCGTATTCGCAATCCTTTTATCGAAAAAAATACCGTCTAATGTTTCTGCGTAACCTCTCCAAGTCTCCGATCCCTTGCCGTTCTCCGTAAAGATCTGGATAGTTACAATGCCAGTATAATCTATTCTATTAGTATTTGCACCAATAGATCCTTGCATAGTTAAACCGTTTTCTATTGATACTCGGATACTATTAAAAGAAGGGCTGAACTCATGTCCATCGAAACCTATTGGTGTCGTTGTTCCCCATTGAGTGCTTAAATATGTCTCAATCGCTCTGCGCTCTAATGCATAAGTCATATTAACACGTTCCTATATTTGGTTCGCATTTCGGCTAACGTTAGTGCAACCATACCTTTCGGAGCTTGCCTAGACCATCCATTTTCTAATCTATTTGCATAAGGAAGATTATTTTGAATAATAATTGATTTGTCTTTCTTGTACTCAAAAGTCTCGATTGTTTGTGTGCCGCGAGTAATAGATGATGTTCCTGTCTTATCGGATGTATTAACCTTTGCAGGGTTCATTCTATTCTTGCTAACGATCCAGTTACCTCTAAATCGACCAGTATCGACAGGAGACTTCTTAACGATACCTCGCAAACTATCCATAGCAATCAATGAGATAACGTCCTCGATCTTTTCATCGGTATCGACCAAATCTTTGTTTAGCTGTATCTCGAAATTCTTATAGGTCATTTCTGTAACGCCACTCCATATTGAAGTGAAATAGACCCGACAATCTTCTGCGCTGCTTTTATTTCATAATCAATCGATGAAATAGTTAGCTTGTATCCTTCCTTGATAACCTCGCTAAAACCCTCCAACAAAACAAGTTGACGATTTGATCCGATGATTGAATCAGGAAATATATCTCTGGCAGGAGTATCAGTATCAAATAAAGCTCTGCCTGTGAGAGTTGTTGTTGTAACTGGATAAGTACCAGTTGAAGGGTTGTAAGTTCCTTGAGTTTCGTAAGTCACTGTCGCATCAAAGATAACATCCGTTACCGCTATATCAACGGCATCGAAGGCTGCATCTGAGATTGCTGTGACTGTTGTACTCATCCGCGCACCATTTTAAGTTGAGCGCCACCGTAAATAGTATATGGCGAAATCAATCCCTCAATCGCTACAAATCGAGGCGTTTCTCTAAAGTTGGTAAACTCTACTTCGGTTTCTACTGGCCCTGCTTTGTTCTTCTCTCGAACCTTTGCACCACCCTCAACCGTAGCAAATACGTTTGTTCCCTGATGAATAATATAAGCTAATTCTGCTTGAGCATCTTTTATATCCTGTGGAATAACATCGGGATCGATAGGGAAATCTTTAACAAGATAAATACCTGTCAAACGAGGCCAAACCATCGCCTGATAGCGATATTGTTGCTCACCGACAAAAGTATAACTTCTATTAATATAATCAGCAGCCTTAACCAGTTCAGATTCTTTTGCGGCTGTATTACCCGAAATAGTTGCGTTTCTCTCTGTCCAGAAAGCCTCGTATTCAGCCACAGTAATATAGCTGTTTGTTGTTGTGCCGCCTACTGTTGTAACTATCGCCATGACTTATCCCTTCTTAGTAGACGCTTTCTTTTTAGCAGCCTTTTTAGGAGCTTTGCCGCCTTCCCACGCTTCGTTTGCTTCAGTCTTTGGATCATCTGCTATGAGTTGACCTTTATTATTCCTTGCTCGTTTTGGTTCGCCTTCAAAACGCTCGTGCTTCTTGCTATCGAAATCTATCTCGTTGATTAGCGCCCATCCAACTTTTGAGCCTTTATGCTTTATCTTAATAAGATTCATTTTATCACCATTTAACTTTTGCAGCCCAAAAAGCCGCACTCATTCGACCTTTCTGGATGTTCTTTCTATGTCTAGCTAAGAAAGACTTTCTCCTAGCTTTCTGTTCAACAGTTCTAGGGTTTTTTCCTGCGCCCTTAACACCCTGCTGACCAAATCTAACTGTTTTAACCCTATCTCCGACTTTAGCTAATACAACATGGCTTTTAGTCGGGTGACTTGGCGTTTTCTTTGGCTTGTTATATCCTGCGACACCCAACCTTTTTATTCTCGGATCTCGCTTGCTCATCTTAGTCGCCTTAATGCTCTGCGTTCAGTTTTAGTATATTTAGCCGATTGTTTACCTGATTTAGTGGCCTTATTCTTTGCTCTTGATCCTGCTGCCTTTTGTGCAGGGGTTAAGCTATCTCTTACAGCCTTTGGTAAATAACGACTCTTTTTCTTCTTGCCTGTATAATCCCACTTCTCACCTGTCCATTTCCTAAGCGATATTTGCGACTTCTTGAGAGCCATCTATCTATACCCTCCTCCTGCTGCTTTATATCGTCTAGCTAACATTTGAGCCTTTCTAGCGCTCCATTGCCCTGCGCGACCGCCTTTTGATCCACGTTTAATAGAGTAAAACAACTGCTTACGCATTTTAGGCTTTGTGTAGTTCCCTGCTGCGTTAACGGTTGATTTACGTCTTTTAGGCACTGTTATCTCTTTCTAGCCTTCTTCTTGGCTGTCATACTTAACTGTGAAAAGTGATATAAGCGTTTGCTTGTTTTACCATGCGTCTTTCCAGAATGGATCTGACCGTTTGGCATCCTGTGAGAATTGCCCTTAAAAACAGTTCCATCTCGCAAGTAATGTTTAACGCCTATTGCCATTACTTTTTCTTACCACCCTTTTTCTTTGGTGGACGGCCCTTCTTAGTTCCGTAAGTACCCATTCCTTTTGGCATATCAATCTCCTTAGAAGTGGAAAAGAAAAGGGGCTTTCGCCCCTCATCAATTAGCCCATAAGAACCGCGATTGCGTCTGAGTTCCATGCTTTGACGCCCCAGACTGCACCAACTTGGATCATTGCTTTGTTGAAGCCTTTATAAACGGCAACCTCAAAGACCATTCCAGTAAGTGGATCTTGAACGACCATGATGTCCTCAGCAGCATCGCCACCTGTTGGTTTAGCAGGCGCTCTCATTGCGATTTCCATTCCTGCTTGGTGCATCATAACGTTTGCAGTGTAGTTATTGCCTACTGTGATCGCTGCGTTATCTGCAACTGCCACTCGTAGACCAGTATCACCTACAACCAAGCTACCGCCTGCGAGAGCAGTATTTACAACATAAGCGTTTGTATCGCCTGCGATTGTAATTACATCTCCTGCAACGATTGTACCAGAACCACCATCAGCAGGGATCGTAGTATCACCAATAGCTGCTGAAGCATTGTTGACAAGGTAAGATGTACCTGTGCCTTTGGTGTGGCTCTGCACTTGGCTACTTTCTTTCAGTGAAACACCTTGCAAGTTAAGTAGCTCACCTCTGCGAAGAGTATCGTCACTTCCTGCTGTGTTTACTTGAGTAAGTGTTGCTAAGTTACGAAGATTAACTCCTGCACTTGTGTTTACAACCAAGCTCATTAGTCCGTCATTAGTTGGCATTCCGTTGTCAGCTAAGATTTGACGAGCCGCTGCGACTGTGTTGAAGTTCGAACCAAATGGAGTTGTTCCTGCTGTTCCAACTGCACGAGAAGCGTTCTTATATGCTTCTTCAGCTAAATCAGCTTCCATTTCGTTCACAAGTGTTCGCATAGCCTGTTGGATTTGTGCGCCATATACTGTTTCGTATCCTGCGCCACCATCTAAGAAGCGTACATCTTCTCCAGTGTATGGGATCTGAACACCGCGCTGATTAGATATTGTCAGCGTTTTGTTAGTTAGTGTTTGATCTGTTCCCTCTGGAATAGTCATACTTGGTGCGATTGTTACTGCGGTTGCAGCAGGAGTAGCGAATGAACGCACATTCTGCCCAACAGCAGCTTCTTCTGATCCTGCGTTCACAGTTGAAGCAGGGATAAAGCCTGTTAGTTCTCGGCCTACAATGTCAGCAGCTCTATAAATGTCTGCCGCCAGATCTGTTAAGACGTTTGCCATAACATTTTCCTTTCTGTTTAACGGTTAGCCATTAACGACCTTGCCGCCATCTTTGAAGAATAGTGAACGTTCTCTTTGACCCATTGTATTGAATTGTGAGCGCGTCACCGATTTAACGCCAGACTTGTTGCCTGAACTCGCTGGAGGCTTACCACCTCCTGAAACACCACCATCTTTTACAAAAAGCTGACCTGTTCCTGACGCTGCAAGTTCTCTGGCTAGATCCGCAATAGTTGCGTAACCATCGCCACCCGATCCTGCGAGGGGTTTAGACTTATCTGACGACATTATACGAATATTTCCATTCTCGTCAAACCCAATTCTTTCTTTTGCTAAGAGAGATAAGGGTTCTAGTCCGTCCGATACAATATTTTGTCCTGCTAATTCTGATTTTAATTCGTTCATAGCATTTCTTTTTACGAGATCCTGACGAATAGATTGCTCTGATTTTAGCTTCTCTTCGTACTGCGATTTGATCTGTGCGATTATTTCTTCGTTACTATTGTCGGCCTGTTCAACTGGCTTCTTTTGCAACGCCTCTAGCTCTGACTTAAGACGCTCGTTTGATTTCCGTCTCCGCATAGCCTCTTCATTTGAATCGACTAGCTTCTGATTAGTTTCTTTTAGTTGCTTATTGAGATCAGCTATTAGATCATCTCGATTGTCTACAGTTTCCGTTTCGACTTGTGTTTCTTCTATTACTTGTGCTTCTTCTGCCATGATATGGTTTCCTTTGCGCTGTACCGTTTCGCTTAACAGGTTATTGCCTGTCTAAATTACTAAGATTGGTACGCATCTTAATAATCTATTTGCCATACACTTTAGCCCAGATTTGAGCTTCTCGTGTCTCTAACTCCTTGAGAGTAAACTCTCGACCTCCCTTATCAACAAACCGTTCCATAGTTAAACCCTTACGAAACAACCGACCCTTTTGTACTCCCAAAACATCGTCTTGGAACTCTACTGGTTGCTTACGAAGCCATCCATCATAGTTTAGCTCGTCTGAAACTTGACCGTTCATCGATGCCCTAGTAGATTTATTAGGAACTTCATCAGCCTTAATTCCTAGCTGCCTAAGTGATTTAAGCACTGGTATAGTTGTCGATCTGCATCCTGCATGAGCAGGAGGTCGCGGCCCTTTGTTATATGGATAAACCTTTCCATCTCTTGCTCGACAAACGGCTGTAGTTCTATTGTCTAAGGTTGCTACCCATTCAATCGCCTTAATTACACGCCTGTTTCTTCTATAGCTTTCGTTTCTAGCGATGTTTGATGTATGAGCTAAAGCCGTTCTAACAGCCGTTTCTGCTGCCCTGCGAGTTCTACCCTCTGACACATCCCTGATATTTCTAACGATCTGATCTGTCGTTTGCCCTTCGACATAGCCCTGCATAATATTTTGCTTGATACGCCTAAACGCTCCATCCTCTAAGCCTTGATACCAATCCCTTAATAATAGACCTTCAAATGGTCTAGCCCTAACCGATGCATAGATTTGCTCTTCGCTCGGTGCTTCCCAATCTAACTCAATAGGAACTAAGCCATCGATAATCTTCTTTTGCCATTTGCTTTCGGCCTGACCTAAGTCTTTTATCTCAGCGTCCAACAAAGCTATAACAGGCTTATATCCTGCTTTGATAGACTTCTTTAGCCTGACAAGTAGCTTATCGACATCTCTGCGATTGAGGTTTTCTATTTTAGATCGATAGATTTGAGCGTAATATTTATCGTTGCCCTTATTAAGCAAAGCGATAATTTTTTTTACTACACCTGATTTATATCTTTCTAAGTAATGTGCATGACGTAAAGTATCGTCAAGAATATCATCCGTTATCGCCATCTTGCGCTTCTACATTATCAGGTTCATCCATAGGCTCTTGCATCATATAATCTTGCTCATCGTCAAAGCTAACCTCTTCCGATAATATGTTTCTGCGTTTCGCTTCGTTGATATAGGTCTGCTTAGAAATAACCTCTGTTAGATACATCTTGTTCAAAGCATCCATTTCCAAGTGAGATAATGCATTCGCAGCAAAGTCCTTGTTTATGACTATATCTATCTTTTCTGCGTTTATATCAGCCATTTCAGCCATCCAAGTAAAAGCAAGCTCTAAGGTATCCTTTAGATTATCAGCCCACATTCCTAATCGGCTATTTATTTTTGCCTCATCAATCATATCACCTGTTGCTGTAGATGATCCCGATCTCGATACGATTAGCTGCAAACCCATTGCTTGCATCTGAAACTCCATATCCTTGAGTTCTGTTCGTCCTGCATCGATAGCTGCTCCGCTATGTTCAACAACCCCGATCTTAGCATTCTCGTTAGATGAATAGAAAGCGTATCCTGCGCCTTCCGTAAACTCTTCTAAATCTTCCTTGCTGTAGCCGTGAAAGTATTTCATTGGCGCTCTGGCATGGTGCATAATGTTGGCTTGATCTGATTGAGATCGCCAGTGAGCTAGATTTATCTCGGCTAGTCTTGCGTGAGGAGGCTTGGCTTTCATATATCCATCACGACCTAAATCACAAGCAGCTATATATATTCTCGGCATTCCTGTTTCGTATTGGTCATACAAAGTCCATTGATTATCTGCGTTCTGCCTAAATAAACGTAGATTGACAGCACCAACAACTCGACCCTCTTCGATTGGAAGCGTACAGACACGAATTTGCTCTATTTGTTTAGGTTCAAACTCGTCATCAGTGTCCTCGTAAACTGTTTCCATGATACGGATCTGTGTTAGAGTTGGCACGTTATCGATTACGTCCGTTTTGTATCCAAGCACATCATCAAGCGATAAACTTACAAAATACGGCCTAAAGTTCCCTGCTTGAGCTTGCGCTCTTGTCAACTCACCCCTAGCAGGAGAGTCTACCATAATAAAAGAAATGCCTGACGCTTGAGCTTCATCGAATACATCTCTTGAAAACTGTGCAATGTCTCGACCCTGCAAATCTACGTTAAAAGCCCAAACATCCAGATCTGTTCCTGTTTCTGCAAGTACAACAGGCGTTTCAAATACCTTGCCCGATAAATCATCGATTGTTTTGCCTACTCCATCAAAGAGCCATGTTGAGGCTAATCTTGCCTCGTAATCATCCTCTGTCTCCTGTGGGAACTTAGGTAAGTAAGTCTCACCTTGTTCACGCATATATCGACCACCTTTCATAAGGTCTCGACAAGGCGCTGACATTTTCAGCATTGTTTCTATTTCTGGAGAACGGTTTGCAACTGAATTACTCATATTCTAATCACCATTTTACCTGATGCCTGTGCTTTAATTAAAGGCGCGATTGCGTATCTAACTGCATCGGGAGCATGATTGTTAGCATCGATTATATCTGGCATTATATCACCCGACAATTTATCCACCTTATGACTATATAACCTAAAGTCGTCAATAGCGCCCTTGCAGCTTGGTGCTATTATGACAGATTTAAACCCACGAATAAACCTAATTCCTTCTTGTATACTATTAGGCCACTTTTTTACGCCTTCCATTCTAGGAAAACCATGCCTTTGTAGATAGCTGATTGTCTTGGGTTCTGCGCTATCGGCTCGGCAAGTATATTTATCAAACTCAGGTATTATCTTCGTTATAAAGTTGTGAGTATTATCTATTTCTATTCCTACTCCGTAAGCCTCTTTCTCAATATATAGGTTTTCATCGTTTACCCAACATTTAACAGCAACTAAAGGATCTGGTCTAAACCCAAAGTCCACGCCTAAATACGGCCCTTGCCATCCTTGCACTGGCTCGAAGTCCTCTATTCTCCATTTATCGTGAAAGACTTGAGCATCGTTTACGACCTCATAACCGCCTAACCAGATGTGCGAATACCGTTCAAAGTCTCGCTCTTTGGCGACCTCTGCCAGTTCGACCATCGCATCAGGAACAAAAGGATTATCGTCATAGTTAACGTGAACTAACTGGCTGTTTTCGTTCGTATTAAACACTTCTTCCACTGCATCACTTGGCTGTCGAGGGTTCCAACTAAACCATAGTTCTGCTCCTTCTTTACGCATAGTCGGATCAAGTAGCTCGATTGATCGCTTCGATAGGCTTTGCGCTTCCTCGCACCATGCCAAATCAAAACCCTCTAATGATTTAATACTATCAGCCGTATGATCTTGCATCCCTTGAAAGATTATTACGCCTTCACCTCGTAAGTTCTTTATCTCAGTAGTTTGTATCTCAAACAAATGATCTAAGCCTAAAGCCGTTATTTTATCCTCTAATAGTTGTTTAGCTGAGAACTTAAGTGATCGTTGAACCTCACGAATACAAACAACTCTACTATTTGGGTTCATTAGCTGTCGTTCTATTACAGCTTCAGCAAAGAAGTGCGACTTACCTGACGCTCGACCACCCTTTGCTCCTCTGTATCTAGGATGACCACTATTACCTTCTAGCAAAGGCAAAGCCCATCTAGGAGTCTGAATCTGTAGTTTTGTCAATTATTACACGCTCGATAGAAGTTGGAGTCATCGATCCATCAGGACTTGAATGCTCTAACGATTGAGTTTCTTTCCATCCGCACTGAGTTTTAAGGTAGAATATCTGCGCTCCAAGCTCACCCGATCTTGCTTTTTGTATTAGACTTCCTGCAATCGCACCTTTTGCCTTGGCTCTTCCTTTTTTATAGCGTTCGGAAATATGAGCATTTCTTTCCATTAAAGCATAGAAAGTTGTTCTTCCAATACCGAAATAATCAGCAATATCTCCTGTTGATAAAACTGCTGCAAGTGTTTCTACTTCATCAATTTGCTTTTCTGTTAGTTCTATTTCAGGTCGTCCTGCTTCACCTTTTGCCATATTAAAACCTATTGAAAACCCTTCTTAATATATAAGACCTTGCTAATGATATAACAGTAAAGGCCAAAGAAATCGAGAGTGCCTTTTGTGTTGTTATCTGATAACCATGTAAAGGTAATATAATATAAGTTGCCGCAGTTGCTATAATATATCCTATCAAGACATTTGAACTGGCCTCAACCATGCTCATTAGTTTGGTTTGATTCTGCATAGGTTTTACCTGTTTGTTCGTTTACTGCTTCTTTACCTGTGAAGTCCTGCCATCGTTTAATTATTACATCGCAGTATTTCGGGTCGAGTTCCATCATAAAACAATTTCTTCCTGTTTGCTCTGATCCAATCATTGTCGATCCAGATCCACCAAATAAATCTAAAACATTGGTTAACCTTATATGATTTCCAAACGCTCTAACGGATAGCTCCACAGGTTTTTGTGTCGGGTGAACATAATTAGTATCTTTTTTAATAGACCATAAGTCTGTTTCATTCTTAATAACTTCGTCTAATTTACCATTAAATAAACAGAACTCGTGTTGATGCCTATAGCCATTTCCCATTCCAAAAACATTTTTAGCCCATACGATGCAACTTTTGTATTCTAGTTTAGTTTGCAAAATTGCATAAAAATTCCAGTTGCACCAAATATAATAAGCCTTTGGATTGAGTGCTTGAATTGTTGCTATTGTATCATCAATAAAATTTGCAAAATCTATATCTGATAAATTATCGTTTTTAATAACATCGTGTTTTCCGCTTCGACCATTAAAAGCAACATTGTATGGTGGATCTGTAAATAACAAATCAACACTTTGATTATTCATTAACTTTTCAACTGCATCGATGCTTGTGCTATCGCCACACATAAGTCGGTGATTGCATAGAACCCAAATATCACCCTCGACAGTAATAGGTTTCTCTGGTGCTTCGGGAACATCGTCCTCGTCAGTAAGCCCTTCTTTCTCAGGCTCTTGCAGTAACTTGGCTAGTTCCTCATCGCTAAAACCTACCAGATCCAGATCAAAATCTAACTCTTTGAGTCCGTCTAGCTCTATTTTTAGCATCTCATCGTTCCACCCTGCGTTGAGGGCGAGTTTATTATCTGCGATGACATAGGCTCGTTTCTGTGCTTCCGACCATCCTTCGGCTGTCATTGTCGGCACTTCTTCGAGGCCAAGCCGTTGGGCAGCCAGTAGTCTGCCATGTCCTGCTATGATTTCGCCATCGGTATCTATTAAAATGGGCGTTGTAAAACCCCACTCTTTGATGCTTGCCGCTATCTGTGCGACCTGTTCATCGCTGTGGGTTCTACTGTTCCGAGCATACGGAGTAATTGATTTAATACTTGTTCGTTCAACTTTGTCTGAAGGCCATTCCATAATAATCTCTTTGTCGGTTTATCTTATTATAGTTAAAAAAAAGCCCCACGCAAGAA
>Ga0208545_1001495_pt1 | contig 10305 bp, 3 predicted proteins | sample DEB08_DNA_12_FD_185498 | JGI IMG/M metagenome (GOLD analysis project Ga0208545, IMG submission 185498) | Aqueous microbial communities from the Delaware River and Bay under freshwater to marine salinity gradient to study organic matter... | ecosystem: Environmental > Aquatic > Marine > Coastal ... | reverse complement strand
TTCAGTTGGGAGATATGAATAGCGAGAATTTTAATTATGCAAGAGATATGCGTAAGCTTAAAAATCTAGCAGCTAATTCTAGGAATTTAAAATTAAATTTTACTGAAGCAAAAGATTTTGTAAAAAACAATAGGTATATGACTCAACAGGATAGAACTAATTATCTAGCCGACATATCCACTTATTTCTCTGATCCTAAAACATTATCTCAAACACCTGAAGAAGTTAATGAGCAAAAAAAGACTATTGCTTTAAAACATCATGATGTTGCATCAGAAATATCAGATATGATTATTAAAGATCAAGTAACAAATAAAAGTACAAGCTTTAGTATAGTTGATGGTAATGAAATGCAAACTACAACTTCAACTCGTGGAGAGCTTGCAATTCAAGATGCTGATGGAAATTTTATTACTAATGATTCATTAATAGAAGAGTATGTTCAGAAATTCATCTCTCAGAGAGGATATGATCAAAGCTATAGCGATGGACTTATTGATAAGGTAAAGGCAGATGCAATCACTAATATAAAAAATAAGTCTATTGCTACCGCAACAACAAGGTCTCAATCCGAACTAGATATGAAGGGTAAAAAATCTAGAATTGCATACACTGAATCTCTCACAAATAAAAGTAAAACAGACTTAGAGAATGATGAGTTTGCTAGGGATAAACTCACTAATATGGTTAGTTTAATTTCATTAGGAACTGGGAAGCAACAATTAGATCTCTTAAAAGCAACATCTAAGATTAATGATGCTAGGTATTTTAATACCAAAGATGATTTTATAGAATATATGATTAACAGAGATAGGACAAATGCACCAGCAGGTCCTGATGGTATGAAATTGTGGCAAGAAGGTAAAGCTCCATTATTTAAAGACATAAAAAATAATAGAACGTTAAAGGATTATAATGATAAGCCATCTACAGAAGCCAAGAAAGCAGCCAAGGTATTTGACTACTACGGTAAAATATATGATGATGCTGGAGCTAAATCTTTAGTGTTTTTTGATTATGAAGATGATAGAAATTATAGTCTTATCGATCGAAGAAATCAAGAAGTAATACAACAAGCAATTTTATCACAACCTACTAATCAAGTGAGAGGTTTAAGAGAAAACCCTTACGGACAATTAGATACTCCATTAATAGAAAATAGAGAATCAAATCCAGGCAGTGGAACATTTGGTAAATACGGTAAAAATAATTAAGGTATGCCCCAGAACGAACAATTTATAAAAGATGTCTATCAATTAGTATCTACTAACGGATTTCAAGGCAGTGAGGAAGAAGCTCTTGGTTTACTTCAAAACAATGCGGAATTTCAGCAAGATGTTCTAAAAAGTATTCAGGCTAATGGGTTTCAGGGTGAGCTAGAAGATATGCTAAACCTATCAGGAGTTTCTTTGCCTGAAAAAAAAAACCCAGACGAACCTTTTGTCTCACCGTTGGCAGAAAATGCTACGGACTCTACAGAGGAAATTGGTGTTGGGGAAGAAAACACTGATGGTGAACTAGGCTTTTTTGATGCTTATGAGAAAAGAGCTAAAGCGAGATCACAATCTCCATCTTTTTACGAAGGTCAGGGGGTTGCTGGACTTGGACAAAGAATAGTAGATGCAGCCTATAATACGGTAACAAATTCACTTGCATCAGAGTTAGAAACTACTTTTTATTTAAACCCTAAAAGAGATGAATCAGTACTACTTAGAAAGCAAATAGAACAAGCTAAATCTGAGGGTAGAGATTTTATCGTACAAATAGGGCAAAACAGACCAGACCTTGGTGTTGGCATGAATCAAGAATCTAAAATATCACTTGAGGATGCTCAAAAAAAATATATAGAGTTACAAGCAGAAATCGAAGATAGCGTAGAAGGTGTTCAAGCAAAAAGAGAAGAGTCAGCAGAATATCAATTACCTACCAATAAGACTTCTGACATGTTTACTCCTTTAGGATTTTCTGATTTAGTTGGGAGTCAGATACCTAGGCTTGGTGCATCAGTAGTCCCTTTTCTTGGAAGTTTTGCTCAAATATACGGAGATACTTATATGACTACTCTTGAAGCTATTGCTGCTAAAGAGAATGGAGTTGATAGAGATAAGGTTACGCCTGCAATGATGATTAAGCAAATTGAGGAAGGCGATGATGGACAGGCTAATAGTGCTTTATCCGCATCTATTGGTGCTAGTCTTGATCTTATTGGTCTTGGTAAAATGGCAAATGTTTTAAAAACTCCACTTAATGGATATGTAAAACAGCAACTAAAAAAAGGAATACAGAAAGGTGGTAAAGCTGGAGCAAAAAAAGCCCTAGCAGTGGGTCAAGATATATTGTCAGCAAGTGCTGTAGAAGGACTTACGGAAGGTGCTCAGTCTGCTGTTCAGCAAATAGGAACAGAACTAGCTGTAGACAAAACTATAGGACAAGCATTTAATTCACTTAACTGGGATCAGATATTAAAAGAAGGAACTGCTGGTGCTTTGATTGGAGGACCAATTGGAGGATTATCGTCTCAAGGTGTCAAATTTAATAGTAGCGATGTAGAGGCTATGATTGAGGAAAATGACCTCGGTGCTATTCAGCAGTTCACTCAAGAGGGATTAATTGACTGGAGAACCATACCAAATAAAACAAGAGCAAAGGTTGGTTTTACAACAGAGAAAGTCGGAGATAGAACTTTCACATATCCATCAACAATTTTAAATCAAGATGCTGTACCTCCAAAGGTAGAAGTAGATGTAAAAGAAAAAGTAAATATAGAAGAACAACTAGAAGATGAACAAACAACTACAGACCCCACAGGAATACCTCCAGTGGATGAAGGAACAAAACCCAATGTTGAGCAAGTTGATGCAGAAGCTGGACTTACAGCCGAAGAATCTACGGATCAGCAAGGTAAAGGAGTAGATCAAGAAGTTTCTTCAAAGCCTATCCTCAATAAAAAGGGGGCTTTTAGAGATTCTGATAATAGAAAAGGACTAGTTCCTATTGAACAAGCTGAAGAATTTATTGGAGAGGATAGATTGGGAGATGCAGCAATGCCACAATCAAGGAAAAAGATTGATGCTTTAAAGGAAGATATTTCTAAAAATGGATTTAAAGAGCCTATTGTTATTATTTACGATAAGGAGAAAGAATCAGCATCCATCGTAGAGGGTAATCACCGAATGGCAGCAGCAAAGGAACTAGGATTAACTGAAGTCCCTGTCACGTTTGAAAAAGGAAAATTAAGATCAGATAGCGATAGTAAAAAGAAAAAGATGTTTCCCTTAAAAAGAGTTAAGGTTGGAAAGATTGATGATACTCGTGGTGTTCCTGGAAATTTAATTGGTTTTGATGTTAGACAACCTTTAGATAATGATTATGTAGATAACTCTATTAATGGTGAGGTTATCCTAGACAGAAAAGAGTCTACGAATCAGCAAGAAGAAAGAGATGTAATAGATGATTTACGAAGTCCTGTTGAGGGTTCTATTGAGGAAAATGTTATTGAAAATACAACAGATGAAAGACAACAAGCTCAGATTGAACTGATAGAAAATAATGGTGGAACATTCATTGATGAAAATACTGAAGATATAGGTATCCTTTCAGGTGCTATTAAAGCTACAAAAGGCATTACAAGTAGCGATGGTGCGAATACTAAATATGTAGTAGTTGATGAAAAAGGGTTTAATGCTATTGTAGAAGGTAGCGAAACACTTGATCCAGAAGAAGTTGAAGATGCAAAAACATCTAATGCCTACTTTAATCCTAAAACTCAAACTGTTGTATACAACAAGGATAAGATAAATGAGACTACAGAGATTCATGAGGTAATACATCCAGTATTAGAATCATATATGGTCAACAATCAAGATCAGGTTAATAAGATGGCATCAGATGCTATTACAAAAGATAATAGCCTCCTTGAATTTATTGAGCCATACGGACAAAAAGATAAAGCTTTAGAGGCAGTTGTTGAAGGAATGGCTAGAGCAGCACAGGCTGACTTTGATAATAAGGGTTCTGTTAGAATTAAGATTAAAGATTTCTTCGATAATCTCCTGTATAAGGCTGGGTTTAATAGAGATGTAGTAATTAAAGGAGATGAGACTTATGTACAGCTTTCCCGAAAACTTAGTGATGCATTCAGAAGAGGTAGAAAGATTGTTGTTAGTGATAAGGCAAAAGCTAAAGATGAAGTTTTTGAAGCTGATGGGAATACCAATGATACTGGAGTAACATCAACCTCGGTAGAGATACAGGAGGAGGTAAAACCTACTGGTAGGAAAATAAATCTTAGGAAACAGTTAACCAAAAGAAACTTTGATGAAAGTAAGGTTAAGAAGGGTACTATAAAGGATTTAAAAGGTAAGAAAGCCTTTGTGTTCGCAGCAGACCGAGCTGTTGCTGGTTTTACAGAAAGTCCAACAGGAGTCAAATATGAGTGGATGGGAGGTTTCTTTTATGCCTATATGGATGGTACTGGAGCATGGGCTTTTACGGATGCCAAGGCAGCCAATGATGTACTTAATAAAGTCAAGGAAACTGATGGTATTGGACTTGTTATGGTACAAGCTCCTGAAGGTATCAAGGGATCTTTTTCGTTCTTAGATTATGTAACAAAGGAGTATGAGAACGCTATTCAAAAAGGTAGCACTGAAAAAGAGATAATCGATTTCATAAACTCAAAGCTGGATTTAAGATATAAGGTAGTTAAAGAGAAAGATGAAAAAACTAAAAAGGTTATTTCTGAAGAAGTCACAACCTATAGAGATATTTTAAAGAAAAAAGCTGGTGTCAATGAGTTTTCAAGTGTTTCCGATTTGATGAAGTACATGAAGAACGAGGGTAAAGGAAAGTGGACCTATGAGGAAAGAGGAGGATTCTTAGATAAAATATTAAGTGCAACAAATGAAAAAAAGTTTGGAATTCCTAGATTAAAATATAAGGATGATGCTAAAAGCAGACCAACTATACCTATGGTTGAGTATGTCAATGACCCAGCCTTTAAAGATATGCAGTATGGTGATGTTGTTGGAGCTATTCAATTTGATCCCAATTCTAAAATTATAGATACTCGAAAGGATGATAACTACAGGACACATCCATCATATCCTTTCATACTTGAAGGTAAGCCTCTTGTTATGTTTGAGGAAGCCTATGATGTAAGAGATATCGCTCCTGACTTCGTACCTAAATCTAAAGAAGCTAATCAAACTCCATTAGCACAAAGGGAAAAACCACAAGCAGCTCGTGCTGCTATGGGATCTCAGCCAGTTGTGAGATTCCAAAAATCCCCACCAACTAACTCTAAACAGTTTAAACAATGGTTTGGAGACAGTAAGGTGGTAGAGCCTAATGGTACTCCATCTTTAATGTATCATGGCACCAAGGAAGACTTTGAGGAGTTTGACTCCACGAGTGGTATCTTTTTTACTAAGGAGAGGTATGTTGCTAAGATGTATTCTAAAGATGCTATAGTAAAAATGAATGAAGGTACTGAAACAATTGTACCAGCCTATTTAAGAATTGAATCTCCTATTGATCTTAGAGGTTTAGGGTTAATTTCTACAAGAAGAAAGTTTATTAATTACGTTAAGTCGATTTCTGGAGATACTGAATTTAATCCTGAAGGTGGATTCGAAGGAGATTTAGATGACAAGGTTCCTGTATGGGAAATAGTTACAGATTACAATGGTGAATTTTATGGTCATCTTGATGAAATAGGATACGATGGCATCTACATTAAAGATGAGAATGATATAGAGCATGAATCATATATAGTATGGAATGCTAACCAAGCAAAACACGCTGCTGAAAATAATGGAGATTGGAGCAGAAATGATAGTAGATTAAGATTCCAAAAATCAATACCAAAAAACCCTTCTATAGCAAAAGTTCGGGACTTTATACTGGATAATGAACAAATACTTTCAACAGATCTAGTATACAATTCACTAAAAGTAGAAGGGGTTGATGAGATTACCGTAAATCAGTATAGAGGCATTGTAAGTAGACTTATTGATTCTACAAAGAAGGTAAATAGAAAACTACAAGAGAACGGATACAAAACTAAGGAGGCACAACGTGAAGCGTTAAAAACGAATATGAATGCTTTTGCTGAAGAAATTGGAACATTAAATGACTTCTTAGCTTCGGTAGTAAAAATAGACAGACTAAAAAAAGTATTTCAGAATATAGATACAGTTAAAAAATTCTATAAAAAAGGTAAGCTTGGAGAGTTGTGGAATAAGGTTGGGTTTCTTACAGATTTAGAATATATCAAGCCACAATTAATGAGTGATGAACTCTTTAATAAGTACAGTGACTTACTTAATGTATTAGCAAGAAAGCTAAAAAGAGGAACAATTACCTTTAAAGAAATTGTAGCAATAAATGACTTTAATAATGATTTCTACAAAGAAAATGAAGCTGCAAACCTTGATCATTTCGCTGGCATTATTGCACCTTACATAGGTGATCTAGAAGGTAAATCAGCAGAAGAGTTTATAAATGATTTAATACAAGATGATAATAAAACTGGTTTTGATTTTAATGATTCTCATGTAAAGTTATTAGAGGAGAATAAAGAAGAAATACTAAAGATTATTAATGCTATCAATGAGGAGGAATTAACAACTGATCTTGAGGAGGAAATTAAGGATTCTTTACCAGCAAGAGATCGTCAAAGAATATGGGAAAAAGCTGCTGAAGGATTTGAGGAATTTTTCATGTCTGAATTGCAGGGTGTTACTGCAAATGAATTTGTTGAAGATTACTTACGAGAAAACCTTGATGAATCTGATGTAGAATTATTGGATCAAAAACGAGAGCATTATAAGTATGCTATTAAAAGAGGCAGATACGAATACAATAGAAATAATTTATTTAGTACTCTTCAAGGTGAAATAAAAGCTACAGGAGAATCTGCTATTCCAAATATTATAAGTGAAAGAGAAAGAGATTATGCCAAAACTATTTTAAGTGTTAAGAGTCTTAGAGACTTAGTAAACTTTGAAAATTACGAAATAAAATATTTAATTAACTCTGTAAGAAGTATTAGACACGCTAATTGGTTACCTCCAGTAGCACAAGGTCAGAGCCGTAAAATTAATGGAGAAAGAGTAGTTCTTGGTCTAGTTAATGACTTTGATAACAATGGTATTACAGCTATCATGGATGATTTGGAAAAAATAATTCCAAGTTTTGAAAGAACCATTAGAGAGGCAATCCGAGATGAGCAAGATACTGATATAGTAAAAAGCAAAATAGCAAAGGATCTTGCTGAAAATGTTGGTATTTCTAAGTTAGGCAGAATGAAATCTCCAGCCCTTGAAGAGTTTATGAATGATTTTGATGCAATCCTAGCCTCATTTCAAGAGCGATTAAATATTCAAGAAAAGACTCGCAATAATTTGTATCTAAAAATAAACAGGAAGACCAAGAAAGATGGAGTTACTCTTACTAGGCCGCAGATTAATATACTTATTAAAATGCTCCAAATAGAAGAGCAAAACGTAGGTAATCCTATGTCTGATAAAGCACCTAAGTTATCCTTATTAATTAACGCAATACCAAATTTGAAAGGAGACTTTAATGAAGGTAGTGATCAATATCAGGATATGACCGCAAAGGAGTTATGGAAAATATTTGGCAATGAGGATGATAGTTTAAACATCGCAAAAGTTAATTCTTTTATAGAGAGAGCCAATGCACAAGAATATGTAAGTTTCCTAGCTAAAGAAGCGGAGAATAATCAATCTCTAGTCCTACATAATTCAAAATACAGAAGAAAAGAAGGTGTAGATATTTTTAATGCTTATACTCCAATAAGAGTAAGAAAGAGTGGAAAAAAAGCAGAAGAACTTGACCTGACAGGGTTCTTTGATTCTTTAACGGTTAAATCAAAAACATCAATAAGTAGAAAGCCCTGGAATGAGGGTAGATATAAAAGCGATAAAATTGATTGGGATTCTTTTGGGACTAGCAGATTTGCTCACCAAGATGTACATAAAGATTATTATTTATCCGAGCCTTACTTAGATGCATACTCTACTTTAACTATGCTTAGAGGTAGATTAAATCGTAATGGAGATGTAGCAATATCAGCAGTACAAGATATTATACAAGGTAAGATGCAGGCTCAATTTGAAAGTGCAAAACAATCAGCAGAAGGTAGACTGTTCTCTAAAACAACTGCGAATATTAAAACTTCGCTTTTGTCATCTTTACTTAGACCAGCAAAAGAAGGATTAGCTAATGCATTTACAGCTTTATCTAACTGGCCTGTTTATATCAAAGCACTAAAAGGGGATAGCATATCATCAGAGGTAGCAGCTAAATTAGCAAGGATGTTTTATACATCTCAGGCATCAAGATTGTTAGACCCAAATTTTGCTGGTGAAGTCCAAAATGAAAGTGGTATGGCACTGGAAAACCTTGATCCTAATGCTGGTATATTTAAGGAATACTTTCAGAAAATGCTTGGTTCTAAAATCTCTAAGCTTGCTGGTAAGACTATTGGATTCTCAGATAAATTAATTGGCTTACCTATGTGGAGAGCTAGATTCAAAGAAAAATTTGAAGAGGTAACACAAATGAAATGGCAAGATAGTATTCTAGATTCTGATAACTTATCTAAGGTTCATGAGGATGCTATTACAGAGGCTATGAGGTCTGCTGATGTAGTTATTAAAAAATTATTTCAAGGAAGTTCATTATATCTCACTACAGGAAGTGCTGATCCTTCAGGTAAATTTGTAGCTAGTAATAATTGGAATGGTATTTTAAGTTGGTTTACTGGATTTAGAAAAGGACAAAAAGCACTAATTGGTGAATCTTGGAGTGTTTTAAAGCCTTACGGTGAACCACAAGGCTATATGACTAAAGCTCAAGCTGCACGAACTATTGCTGCATTATATGCTGGACAGATGGCTTATGTAATGTCTGGTGTAGTATTGAGTCATATGTTATTTGATAGTATACTAGATGCATTATTAGGAGATGATGAAGAGAAATATACTCTTGAAGAGAAATTTACTTGGGCTACAATAAATGGATTAGTCGAATTGATTTTATTGTCAAGTCCTATAGGTAAGGCAAATGCTTTAAAATATGGTATTGCATCAGGAGTTTCAAGACTAGCTGCAAAAACAGTATGGGATAAAAAAGATGAACCTGAAGAAATTCCTAGTCAATTAGGAAAAAACTTAAAAAGGTATGCGTTCAGTGGTAGTGCCTACAAGGATGGATTTTCAGCGTATGCAACTACATTAGAAACTGTGACTGCTCCTGGTCTTTCATTATTAAATCAAGAGTATGCTAATACCGCTATAAACTCAGCTAATGCATTACTTAAAGTAGGAGGAGTACCATTTACTGCGGAGGTTATGGAAATGATAAAAAGAACTATGCCTAAAGATCAAAAATCTACTCCAGCAAAATCTTCTCGAACTTTTAATCGTTAAACCTTCTTAGTAAATTATTCTTACAATAAGGTATTGCTTAGATCCAATTTATTTTTGCAATATGGATTTGAGTTACGACAAAATCAAGAAGTTATATAAGAAAAAAAAGTATCGATTTTCTGAAGGTGTTTTTAACCTTAACATATTCGGAATCAGAGACTTAGGCGGAGAACGAGATACGTTTAATGACTGGGTTGGTATAGCTTATGAGGATGACTTATGTGAGTTTCATGTAGACTTATATAAAGCCACAACAGATCCAGGAATTCACTGGTTGAGAAATCCATTAAACAAGAATGGCACAATTATAATGCTTGAAGGTAGACACCCACTTGCATACAAGATAGGTGTTCACGGTCGCTCTGGTCTGTATCCTTACGAGGCTTTAGAACAGATTTCAAACATGAAATATGTGAGGGATAACAACAAGGATGATCATTATGATATCGACTTGTCTAAAAAAATAACTGGTAATTTCAAAACTAACATCCACCGAACGAGTCGCTGGTCCGCAATAAAAGCAATTGGTAAATTCTCAGCTGGGTGCCAGGTGATACAGGACCCTAAAGACTTTGATAAGTTTATGTATGTCTGTCACAAACAAGAAAAGCTAGGTTTTGGAGACAAGTTTTCATATACACTGTTTAATATCAAAGATTTCTCATAATGCTAAAATCCGACCAAGCTGCTGGTGTATTTGCCTTTACTATGATAGTTGCCAATACTATGATTTCTCATGTTAATGAATACGCTACTTTTTGCTTAACTATTCTCTCGATTGTTTGGGTCGGATACAAACTAGCAAATGAAATTATTACTAGAAAAAAACTAAAAGAAAAAGAATGAT
>Ga0208545_1001491_pt1 | contig 10346 bp, 27 predicted proteins | sample DEB08_DNA_12_FD_185498 | JGI IMG/M metagenome (GOLD analysis project Ga0208545, IMG submission 185498) | Aqueous microbial communities from the Delaware River and Bay under freshwater to marine salinity gradient to study organic matter... | ecosystem: Environmental > Aquatic > Marine > Coastal ... | reverse complement strand
AAAATAAGATAGGTAATGGTAAGTTCGTTATACAGGATAGAGGTAGCGCAGTTAAGAGCAAGAAGGCAGCTAACGGCAAAGCATATGTCTTTGATGTGTTTGTAAGAACACAAAAGGAATTATGGCGGCATGCATATAATAAGCCGATGTATATGGATGTATACATTTTAACAACAGAGAGTAAATAACAATATGAGAATAAGAGGCAATACAGCAACAAACGACATTACTGGTAATGTTATTAAAACAAAACCACCGACAACATTGTATGCAAATAACCATGATAAAATATTTTCCAAGAAGCCTGCTACTGAGTGGATTACTTTTGCTGAACATAAAGAGCACAGTTTGGATAATTTCTTAGAGGATATTGATGTAGTAACTACTACACCTATTAAGTATAAAGAATTTAAAGAGAGGCTGGGACTATAATGGACAATCAACTATACAATTACAGAGCCTTTGTAACAGGTGTCTATGATGGTGACTCTATTACAATTGACATTGACCTAGGCTTTAACAACTGGATGAAAAATCAAAAGGTTAGGTTATTTGGAATTAACACTCCGGAGATTCGCGGAGAGGAGAGACCGGACGGTTTAGTGGCACGTGATCGTTTACGTGAGCTAATTCTAGACAAAGAGATTATTATTACGTCATATAAAGACAAGTCTGGAAAATATGGTAGATGGTTAGCTACCGTGTTTCTAAAGGAGTATGACGTGTTTGTAAATATAAATAATCTCTTACTTGCTGAAGGTCTTGCCGAAGTGTATGGATATTAAAAGGAACACTGATATAATATTGTTATGATTGAAGTAGATTTTGTAAGAGTATCCACTATGACTGGTGTACAGCGTACTAAAACGTTCATGGTAGATGCGGATAAGCTCAGGGCGTATGGTCGTGGAGATATATATATTCAAGACGCGTTCCCACACCTATCAGCAGATGATAGGGAGTATATTATCTCCGGATGTACTGCTGAGGAATTTGAAAGACTAACTCCAAACGGATGAAAACATTTCTAGCATACACCTTATATTATATTGGGCATGTTACTAGCTTAACCTTATTGAGAGTTAATATACTATCATATATAGGATACCCAGTATATAAGTGGTGTATGAATTGGAGCTCAAATTTAGACACTCAACAAAAAATATGGAAGAGACCATAGATATGAAACTGAAATTACTATTCAACAAACACTACTGGTGGGACCTACAATATAAGGTCAAATGTTTCTTCTACCCTAAGCAAGAGTGGTTGACTAATGTTATACCTGATACATATTGTGATAAGGTTGAACTTATTCCGCGGATGTTATTTAAGTGCCTTGAGCATCATGTAGAGGTTGAACGCAAAGTTAACTGGGTACACGACATTGGTTATGATTGGGCTGAAGAAGTTAAGCTTAAGTTTGTAAGTCAGTCCTATGCTGATGAGCAGATGAAGGTTGACAAAGAGCTAATGAAGGCCTATAACTGGATTAAGACTGGTCGTAATGATATAGATGAGCAGATAGATGCTGCATACCCACCACGGGAGCCACTTGAGACACTATTCAGCAAGAGTGAAACCGTTGATGGACATTATGAGATAACCGTTTCACCTGAGCAAACAGCGTGTTATAGAGAGGTAGGTAGACTTGAAGCTATAAAACTTAAGAAGGATAAGGATTGTATGAGAGCCATTATTAAGCACCATCATAGACTATGGACATGAATATAAACTTACGAGATATAACCCGTGATTGGGTCAATGGCGTCAGAGAGTATTATAAAGATACTGACAATCTAACACAGGTGTTTGCGCGAGGTTATTTTGCAGGAATGTCGGAGCGAGAGGTTAAGGAATTCGCGGATAAGCTATATGAGACTAATAGGCTTTGTGAGATGAGAGAATCCAGAGAGCAGCATAAGCTAACCACATTTGAAGAGGCAAAGAAACAGGCAGCAGAGTTTGATAAAGTGCAACCAGAGGAACATTGATATAATTAGTAAAACAAGATGAACGATAAACCAACAATAGCACTAGTAAGGAAAGCACCACAAATACGACTAAGAAAAGAGACAGTGCGAGTAAATGTAACCCCAGCTGTAGATATAGTACAAACAACAAACAAGCATATAACACTACCGTCACTACTACTAGCATCAGCCGTACTATTACTAACAGTAAACGTTATAATGGTTACAATGTGGGCAAAGGATGTTGAGGGTATGATAAACGTAGAACTTAAGCACTAATGAAGATATTAGATAAGACAAGAACATATCTTATCGGCCCAATGCAATATGCAGAAGGACGATATTGGAGAGAGGATTTTTCAGAATTTCTAAATGAAATTAACGTAACGATCTTTGATCCTTATAAGAAACCATTTATTAATGCTCCTGAAGAAGATGAGAAAACTCATGAATGGATGGAGAGCTTAATGAAAAAGGGCGAGACACATCTTGATTATTGGAGTAAAGACACTGGGTATGATACTGTTGCTAAACATATGAAGAAGGTTCGTAACTTTGATCTTTCAATGGTTGACGCTGCAGACTTTATCATTTGTTATCTTAACGCAGAGGTACCAACGTTTGGAACTATGGAAGAACTTAGTTGGGCCGCTAGGTGTAAGAAGCCAACCTTTATTATTATGGAAGGCGGTAAAGAAAAGACTCCGTTCTGGGTAATGGGTATGTTCCCTCACAAATACATTTACAATTCATTTGATGAAGTTAAGGAAATCATTACCAAGATTAATGATGGAACTGTTAAAGCTGACTCTGATCGATGGAGATTATTTAAACAAGAATTAAGGTAATTTGTTATTTACAAATCAACATTTTAATATATAATTAATAACGTAACAAACAAACAATATGGCAAAGAATACACAAACCGAACCAAGCACAAAAAGAATTAAACGTAAAGGCATTCATGCTAAGACGCAAGCTTCAAAATTGAAACAGAGTAAAAACTATTTGAAGCGTTATAGAGGGCAGGGTAAATAATGAAAATTATATTAGCTTATATTTTATTCTGGCTCGGTGATATTATTAGTTATACTTTACACTGTAATTTCTTGGTTAAACCATTTTATCCTGTTTACCAAAAGCTAATGTTATGGAGTAGTAACTTGGATGTTCACGGTAAGATTTGGAAAGATGTTGGTAAATAAATAATTAAACATGCGGGAGTGGTGAAATTGGTAAACACGCCTGATTTAAGCTCAGGTGGATGGTAACGTCCTTGCGGGTTCGATTCCCGCCTTCCGTACTTTAAAAATGATTACACTTATGAAATCAAAAGAACTCACCAACCGAAAAGAATTATTAAAAGCTGATATTTTAAATGAATTAAATAAGGTATCCGATAAACATTTTAAAACTTTGCGAGGATTGCTTGCAAAACGTGAGCATTTTTCGAACTTAACCTTTGACAAATTTACTCAAGAAGACCATATAGAATCATCTGAAACTAATAGTAAAATTATGGAAGTTGAAAAATTAATCGAGGATTTAAAAATCACAATTGATGTTGTAGAAAACCTTTGGCTAGATTAATCACAGTTATGGAACATTATGCAATAAAAGGAATTATTAGTAGGCATAACGATGATGCTTACACGATTCCTAATACACCTCGTTTTTCTAATGTAGAATCCGCAGTTGATTTTTATAATAGAAATAAAGAATGTGAATCATCATACAACTGGTTAAAGTTTAGAAAGATTGGCGTATATAAAATAACTGTTTCTGAAGAAATATGTAAATATCTGTAAAACGATAAGCATTTTACGCGTATTTCTCAATATTTTAATGAGCCTCAACCCTATATTCTACGGGGGTTGTAGAGCAAAATGCACATTTCGTGAATTATTTTATTTACAAATGTGCATTTTTATGGTATAATATAATCATAATAAGGGAACGGCAAAACAAACCTAAGAGTTCCTAAGATCCCCGTAAGGCGGGGATCACCACCACAACCAAATATATTATGAAATCAGAATTCGCCACACCAGAGCCCGCAACTAAATGGGTAATTTATACTCTTGAAGATATCATTGAACTTGCTGAAGACGATGATGTAATTATAACGACTGAGCCCGAGGCATTAAATTACCTTAAAAATCGCAAAGACAATTATATTAAGGTTATTGGGCATGGTATATATCATATCCTTTTCGCATAATTAAAACTCTAATATAATATAATATGAAAAAAGAAAACAAACCATATATGGACATTCTCGTTGATAAGCATCTGAAAAAGATTCAAGAAATACTTGTTATTAATAACACCGCCGTTGGTCATTCTGAAGATGGCGATATGCCAGTGAAATATGTCGGAAACGGTGAAGATTGGATTAACCCACATTATAAAAATCAGCCAGGCCAATTTAAGACTTTTGCCACTAAGCTCTGGGTTCAATTTGGATAAACTATATAATTTTATTATGGGAAGTATGAATGTGATTGAGTTGTTGAGAGAGATTGAGGGTAAGTGTAATATTGTTGAGGAGATTTATCGTAAAATTGTTGAGGGGATTTATTATCATGATAAGTTGACTGATAAGGAGAAGGACGAGATTGAGAAGTGGTTTGAGTTGATGAGAGGTAGGTTTAATAAGGAACTTTGATATAATATAGTTGTTATGAAAAACGAAAAAACTGAATATACCGACGAAGGTAAGAATGGAAACACCGCTCCATATTGGGTAGAACAAGGTTACATTCATGGGCGTGATGAAGCTCCTGATGGTAAGAAATGGATTCAAAACATTATGTCAGAATATTGGATTCTTGAAGATGAAGAAACTCCATTTACACAATCCGTAGCAAGTGAAACTTATTGGTGCAGTTAATTAAAAACTTTATTATATTATGAATAATAGATTTTCAGATCGTGATATTGTTGATTGGCGTAATTATGAACGCATTCGACTAACCGGTAAATTTAATATGTTTGATCCTCGTGCTCGTGAAATGGCCGGGTTATCAAAAGAAAGATATATCTTTATCTTAGAACAATATAGTAATATTCAAGACCAAATCGCAGAAAGCAAGATTGCAGCAAATATAGATAATATGTATGAGTGATGAAAGAAAAATGATTGCTTTGAGTATCATGTCATCACCTGATCTATTTAAGATTTGCGAAGGATGTGATTCCATTTTGAAATACAATGTTAATATATGTAGAAATTGCAAAAGCTATCGATTCAATACAAACTTAGACGATATTATAGAACACGCTAAAACTCTCGGTAACAGAGAACAAACAACAGTAACAGAAGAAGATTTATTTTAAAGATATGAAAAAACAAAAGAAAAAAATAGTCGGCAACCTATTTAATGAAGGCGTGCTAATAGCATGTGATTCAGAAGAAGTATGCGGTTTATATATTAAAGAAGTTGATAATAACAACCTTATTTCCAAAATGATTATGTCATGGTTACTATCTATTTCCGAAGATAATGAACTTGGTATTAATTCTTTAGAAGAAGCTAGTAAGTTTGTAACTGAAAAGTTTACAACTAAGGATGATCATACTTATGATTATAAAAATCTAAAAGCAACAGTTAACTATATTTAATATGTTAGATTTAATAATTGCGCTATCATTACATGTAGGATTAAAAGAAGACTATAATGAAGTACATCCACATATAAGATATACACATGATGATATTATTACTGGAGTATATTATAATAGCGAAAAAGAAATTAGCGCATATGTCGGACATCGATGGGAAAAATATAACTGTGGCATTGAAGTTGGTATAGTATCTGGATATTCAATTGCGCCTGTTGTTCCATTTGTAAGAGCAACTTATCATGACTTTTTTGTTATGCCGGCGTTTGAAGAAGAAGGTAATACTATTGGCGCAGTATTTGGATATGAATTTAAATTTTAAATAGAAACACGTTATGGTAATTAAAGCAACACAGGAACTAAATATAAATTTAGATAATGAGCAACAGAAAGAAGTTACTCGGGATTATCTATATAAGCAGACCGATTGGAAACCAACATACTTTGTTAATGAAGAAGATGGATGGGTATATGAAGAGAAAACCTGCCACACAACTCATTCTTTTGAAGTGACAGATAAGGTTAGACTTGCAAACTCAGAAGATATCTTAATTGATAAGATTCTCAAAACCCACATGTTTAACTTATGATAGCGACAATAATTGAATGGAATACGGTAATACCTTTGATTAGTGGTATTGTTATTGGAATGGTTCTTATTAGAATTATATCAAACTTTGAAAAGAAATGAGCGACGAAAAAGTACAAAACATTGAAAACATTATAATTGCTTTTGCCTTTTTAGTAATATTCATTACATCAGTAGCAAATGCGGTTAAGATTAATAATTCTAATGAAAGAATTAAATCTCTTGAAGAAAAATTAGAGCATAACCAACGTTAAATTTAAACGATCTGCGATAGTTATACTAATGTTAATATCACATAAAAATAAATTCATAATAATTAATATACAGAAGACAGGTACTAAGTCCTTAAGACAAACATTGGTTCCTCTTAACGTCATTGATTTGATTGGCGAACCATTACCGTTATCGGCTAAAATAAAATTTCGTCAGCATGGTTTCATAAAGGAAGTTATTTCTGGATTTGAGGAAGAGGGCTGGAATTTTAACGAGTATTTCAAGTATGGTTTTGTTAGGAATCCTTGGGACCGTTATTTTTCATTTTATACTTACTATAAAGATAAGTTAAAGTTTTATCAAGAAATAAATATTGAGTTGAATGATAACCAACAAAGACAAAAAATTAACACCTTTTGCCTTTTTAAGAACAAGACAGACGAAGAGGTTTTTAAAAGTATTATATTAAAGTTTCCACCACATATAAACTATTTTATAGACAATAGCGGGAATATGGTGATGGATGAAATAGGACGGCTAGAAAATATAACATGTGATTTTAATGGTTTTTGTAAAAAAGTAAATATCTCACCAATACCAAAACTTCTACACGAAAATAAATCCGATAAGGTGAGAGTTAAAAAAGATAATCTGTACACTCAAGAACTTATTGATATAGTTGCTGAGAAAGAAAAATGGGTAATAGATAAGTTTGGTTATGATTTCAATTAATATAGAACATAGTTTAAAGGAACGAGTCGTCGGAAATATATCTTTTGATAAGGTCAATTTTGTTGGTTCAAAGGATCAGGCTGACTTTTCTATAATCAAAAGAAAGTCCTTTAATGATATCGGTTCTGAGTTTTTTAAGGATAATTCAAAAACAATTTATTTCATTAAGAATAGACCAAATATAAAAAGAGTTAATATTAGAAAGGGGTATTGCGTTGATAACAGAGTAGATATTCCAAAGCTCAAAAACTTTTGCTTTAGTTTTAATGATTTTTGTAATATACCATATATCATCCCAATGCCAAATGGTCCAACGCCAAATACGTTTTTATCACAAAAGGATAACTATTGGCTAGATTATAATATTAAAAATACAGATTTTCATAATAAAGTTTATTGGTGTGGCAGGTCATTAACACACGAATCAAGAAAAACGTTTATGAAATTTTATAACTCAATTAACGACCCTAGATTTCATGTTTCAGAATTAAAGGTTAACATTTATCAGACGGATGTTGATCCTAGTATATTTAATAATCATATTGAGAGGTTATCAAATTCTGATGTAGGCTTTATCTTAAGAGGTGATAAATCTTTTGCAAACAGTTTCTTTGACGTTATAATGAGTGGTTGTATACCAGTTATGATTTCATCTATGAATAATTATGGTTGGGAAAACATATTTGAGAATGTAGATGATTATATGTTGAGATTTGATTTAAGAGAACATTCTATGGAATATATTCATGAGCAAGTAGTGCTTCTCTTAGAGGATAAGGAACGAGTTCTTCGTATGAAAGCAAACATCGCAAACTTCTATAATACATTCTTTAAACATAACGCACCTTTTGGCTTTGGAGAGTTTTTCTTAGCTAAGTGTATAGATATATACAAAAACGATTTTGATCTAAAGCGGATAGATGATAAGATTATCTGCTCAGAGATACTAACATTAAAGGGCATGAATAGTAAGTTATAATGATAAAAGTAAATTACAGAGGCCGACTAGGCAACAATTTAATTCAATATGCGGCTGCTTATATTTTGGCTAAGAAGGTTGGATTATGTTTGCTGACAAAAGCTAAAAGAGAATATTCTAACGAAGGCAAACATCAAACTGAGAGCAGCTCATCTTCAATAATAAAAACTGATTTTGGAAGAGTATTTAAATTGCGGCCAATTAGTGGATCATATTATGGCAAAACAATTGAACTAAACGATAAAAACTACTATGCTCATTATTATAATCCAGAACCAAACACAGGTTATATTTTAAATGGGTTCTTCCAAAATAGCAGACTTCTATGCGATTATAGAGAACAAATCTTAGATCTGTATACGCTCCCAGAACCTAAAGAATTTGTTAGTTCAGATGATGTGTTTATTGCTTGTAGACTTGGTGATTGTTTAAAGGGGCCTAGAACATATTGCTCTATGGAATATGTTGAAAATCAATTGAAAGCATCACGGCATAAATATGATAAAGCATATATAACATCTGATACTATAACTCATCCTCCTCTTAAAAAGTTAATAGAAAAATATGACCTAACAGTATATCAAGATGAACCTATTAATAAAATTTTATTTGGTGCTCAATTTAATAACTTAATATTATCAGCAGGTTCTTTTAGTTATTTGATGGCGTACTTTAGTAAAGCTGATAATGTTACAGTTTATAAAAGCAAACAAGACCCGCTACAAAGACAGCATGCATGGGATTACAATAGCAACATTAAATTAATATGAGATATTACGGACTAAAAAACAAGAAACAAGTAGAACAATTAGACAAATATATACATGAAAACTATATAAGGCACCCTTTTAATGATGGTTCATTTTTAGAGATGGGGGCTATGGATGGTGTAAGATTATCAAATACAAAATTCTTTGAGGATAATATGGGGTTTAATAGAGGGGTATTAATTGAACCCCAACCTCTTATGTTTAAAAAATTAAAACAGAACAGACCAAATTGTGAGTGTTTAAATCTAGCAATTCACACTAAGGATAAATCAGTTGAATTTCTTAGTCACAAAAAAAGGGATTGGAGTGGTTGTATAAATCACGATGAAGCAAAAAAACATATTGAAATTTTTCATTCAGGTAAAAGGCTTGATGAAGATAGTTATACAGAAACTCTACCCGCAGATAGATTAGATTCTATTCTGCAAAAAAGTAAATTAACTTATATTGACTTTTGGAGTTTAGATGTTGAAGGCTCTGAATTACAATGTTTGAATTCTATGGATTGGTCTATTCCCGTTGGTTTAGTATGTATTGAAAACCAAGCAAACCAAAAAGAAATCCACACCATAATGACTGACAAAGGGTTTACTCTAATACATCAGCATATAATGGATGGGTTTTATTTTAACTTTAACTATTTCCGTAAAGAGATGTTTTCTATTGAAGAAAAATGAATTATATGAAAGAAAACGTAAAACTAGAAGAGACTACCTCAACAGGTAATAAAACTGAAGGAGCTACAGCGACTGTTAGTGTAGAAGCTAATGCTGAACAAGGTGATGCTTACGTTAAAGCAAATGCTACTTCTAATGCTGGAGCAGAAGCTCATATAAATTCAAGTGTTGATTTAGGAGGAGGAATAGAAATCGGAGGTGGAGTTGGAGCAGAAGCTGAGGCAGACGCAGCTACATCTGCATCTGCAGGTTTTGATGGAAGCAATGTATCAGTAAAAGTAGAGGTTGAAGCAGAAGCATCAGCTAGCGCTGGAGCAGAAAATACTATATCACTTGATGGTGTCGATGTAACTACAGAGGTTAATGTAAGTGCTGATGTCGATACATATCTTGGCGCAGGAGCAACAATAGGCGAAGATGGGATAGAAGTAAGAGCAGGAGGAATTGCCGGTGTTAGTGTCGGAGCAGATACATCTACGACTATAGGCAACGATGATTATAATGTAGATATTGGTGCAGGTGCTAGTATCGGTGCTCAGATTGGAGCAGATATAGGTGGTGAACTTGGAGTTAAAGATGGTAAACTCACCATTGGACTAGAAGGTGAAGTAGCTCTATTAGCTGGAATTGAACTTGATGTAAGCGTTACGGTAGATCTTAAACCAATTATCGATGCAGCAGAAGACGTTAGTCATGAAATTCAACACGCTGCTAAGGATGTTGAGAAAGGTGTAAATATAGTGGTTAACGAACTAGAGAGAACATCAAAGGTATTTATGAATCTACCG
>Ga0208545_1001488_pt1 | contig 10357 bp, 9 predicted proteins | sample DEB08_DNA_12_FD_185498 | JGI IMG/M metagenome (GOLD analysis project Ga0208545, IMG submission 185498) | Aqueous microbial communities from the Delaware River and Bay under freshwater to marine salinity gradient to study organic matter... | ecosystem: Environmental > Aquatic > Marine > Coastal ... | reverse complement strand
TGGAAGACCTAGAGATACAAATGCGTACATGGGAACCTTTGGGTAGTATCGGCTCTCCTGACCGCCTAGACGCTATGGTGTGGGCCTTAACGGATTTGATGCTTAATGGGTATGCAAGACCAGAACTGAAGTTAGCCTACAGTAATGCTAAAGGCTTAGGTAAATAAACTCATAGGAATGACCAACAATGGCTTCTAAGCTCAGTGAAACACAATCTAAGGCTATTCTTGGTGTATCTGGCTCGAATACTCACAATGGTCAAATACGTGCCGATGAGTTCCTACCTGAGTTGCGTGGAAAAAAGGCTGTTCGTACCTACCAGCAAATGCGTGATAATGACGCCACCATTGGTGCTGTCCTTTATGCCGTAGAGCAAATTCTCAGGGATGTAGATATTAAGGTTAAGCCTTCCGATGATAGTGAACAAGCTAAGGCTGAAGCTGACTTCGTAGAGCAAGTCCTAGAGGACATGGAACACACACTTGATGACCACATCAGTGAAGCTCTTTCATTCCTAAGCTTTGGTTTCTCTTGGTTCGAAATAGTTTACAAGCGTAGGGAGTCTACGGATACTCTCAACCCTAAGAAGCGCACTAAATTCCCTGATGGTCGTATGGGTGTACGTAAGCTGGCCTCTCGTGCCCCTTGGACAGTATCTCGCTTTGATGTAGATCAGAAGACGGGTGACATCCTTGGTATGTACCAAGACACAGGGCAAGCCTTCTCTGACGGTAAGCACTACATTCCTACGAAGAAGTCCCTCTACTACCGCACTACTGTTATTAACAATGACCCATCAGGTCGTAGTATCCTTCGTAATGCCTACACCAGCTACACATACTTGAACAACCTACAGTCTATTGAGGCTATTGCAGTTGAACGAGAGCTTGCTGGTATCCCTTTGGCTCGTATCCCTGCTGATTACCTTGCACCTGATGCCAGTCCTGAACAAAAGTCTTTCTTGGGTAGCTTACAGCAGATTCTCCGTGACACCAAGTTCAACGAGCAAGGTTATATTATCCTCCCCTCGGATATGTACCAAGGTAAGGATGGAGAACCAAGTAACCACAGGCTTGTAGATATTGAACTTATGTCTGCCAGTGGTAACCGTAACATTGACATTGACCCAATCATTCGGAGATACCAACATGACATTGCTAGAAGTGTTCTATCTGAGTTTCTTATGCTGGGCGGTGGTTCAACAGGTTCCTATGCTCTATCTAAATCCAAGACTGATCTATTCTTACGCGCACTCGAAGCTTACATCCAGACTATCGTAGACGTTCTTAATAAACAACTCGTAGAACCTCTTTGGCAGTTGAATGGCCTTGACCACAAGTTGATGCCTAAGATTATCGCTGGTGATGTTGCACCACACGATCTTAAAGAGTTGGGTAGCTACCTGCGTAACCTCAACGGTGCAGATATTAACCTCGCAAGTCAGCCTGACATTGTTGACGCACTTCTGGATAACGCAGAACTACCGAAACTGGATCGTGAGGCTTATGGTAACGATCTTGAGGCAGAGCGTAGAATGGCTAATGCTAGAGCAGATTACTATAATGGCCCTGACGAAGAGTTTGAAGAAGAAGACCCCAACTCTGTTGGAGATAATTCTGGTGATGTAACAGAACCTACTGAAAAGTCTGTAAAGGAAACCCTTGAAGAAGAGTTACTTAAGGCATCGCTGGAGTACCTGAAGAATGGAAAACGTTATTAACCTAGCCCTTACCAAGGCCCTTATTGATAACTCACTTCAGGAAGAGGTCGAAGCCTTCCGTAAACAGGTCGGCCCAAAGGGTGACAAAGGTGATAGTGGTGAGCAGGGGCCTCAAGGTGATCGTGGAGAGCAGGGTCCGCAAGGACAGCAGGGCATCCAAGGTGATCGTGGAGAGCGCGGCCCACAGGGGCTACAAGGGCTTCAGGGAGACACAATCAGAGGCCCAAGAGGTCTATCCGGCAAGCAAGGCATCAGGGGCTTACATGGGCCGCAGGGTGACCGTGGTGATAAAGGGCCTCAAGGTGATGACGGGCGGTCTGTTGAAAAGGTCAGCATTAGCGATGATGGTCGTCTCCTTATTCGCTATAGTGGTGGTGAGCTAGCCTCTGTTGGTCGTGTTAATATAAACGTCGAGAACCACTACGAAGGTGGCTCTGGTCTACCTCCGGGGCACTTTGCAGTCTATGGTGCAGAGTTTAACAGTGACAACGAACTTATCATTATCTGTAACAATGGTAAGAGGATCAATGCAGGCGCTCCGGTAATACCTGATGTACCCGATCCTATTGATCCAGATTCCCTTGAGCCTAACCCCACCTTTGCCTATGACGCCAATGATAATATATCTCGCATTGACTACAGCAATGGTCGCTACAAGACGTTCTCCTACAATGCGGGAGGGAACTTGGAGGTGCTTGTCTACTATAAGGTAGATACAACTCTGACCAGAACGTATAACTACGATGCTCAAGGTCGTCTTGAAAGCATCAATGATGTGGAAGTATAATCATGGCAGCACCCAGTTACTCAACGGAGCTGACTTCGCAAGAGGTCTTCACTGACGGTGGTGTAGGTACTTGGTCGCTTATTTCCTCTGGTGGTGGCGGTCAGAACTCCTTGACTGACCCCGAAGTCGATGATTATGTACAAGGCTCAAGCTGCGTATCTCGTAGCCCTTGGTCTAATGCCGCTCGTGGTATGGTGTTCAACTCTACTCAAACTATTGCTTCTGGCGATGCAGTGTGGATTTGGACTAAGGCAGACGTTGCACAGGCCCTTGACACAAAATCTGGTGCTGACCCACAGGGTGGGGGCATACAGTGTCTCGTAGGCTCTTCTAGTAACGCTCTGAACGCCTACTACGTAGATGGTAGTGATACATACACTTTCGGTGGCTGGAAGTGCTACCCTATTGATCCTGAAATTTCTGCCAGCGGTACTTTTGGAAACACACCTACAGCAACGACTTCTTGGTTTGGCGTAGCTTGGAACATCCCCGGCTCTGGCCCTTCTAAAGGTTTCCCGTTTAAGATTGACGCCATGCGTGTTGGTCGTGCATTTAGTATTACAGACGGTGATTTGGCTAATGGGTATGCTACCTTCTCTGGCCTATCTTCAACTGCGGGTAGCCTAGCTAACCAGTGGGGTGTATTCAACTTCTCTAACGGTGTTTACACCATGCAGGGACTGATGCAGTTAGGTACAGCTACCGCAGTAGACTTCCGTGACAGCAACAGGACGCTTTTTGTAGCTAATACCGAATTTGTATCCTCTACTTTTAACGGTATCGAGGTTAATAACGCTGCAAGCCGTGTAGATTGGACTAACGTTAGTATTGCCGCCCTTGGTACTGTATCTCGTGGCTCCTTTATCGCTAACGCTAACGCAGACATCAACTTTGAAAGCTGCACCTTTGTTGGTATGAACACCTTTGGCTTTTTGTCAAACTCTACCATAAACGACACTGTTTTTCGTGGTTGCGGCCAGATCGATCAGAACCTAGCCTTGATGGGTAGTTGCACGATCTCAAACAGTATTGCAACTTCTTCTTTGTTGTTGGACAACTCTGGTGCTGACCTTGGTGGTAACCTATCCAATACCACGTTCAACTCCTCTGGTACAGGTCACGCTATTGAGATTACGAGTGGTACTTCGGTAACACTTAATAACATTTCCTTTAATGGTTATGCTGGCACTGATGGTTCGACGGGTAATGAATCTGTCTACATCAATATCGGCTCTGGCACTTTTACAGTCAATGTATCGGGCGGTGATACCCCAACAATTCGCACTGCTGGTGCTACTGTTACTGTTGAGGCTTCTGCTCAAATTACTGTAGAGGGCTTGAAGGTAAATTCCGAAGTACGTTTCTACTCAGGAACAGACCCTAGTACTTCTACTGAGGTGGCTGGTGTAGAAAACAGCGGTACTTCTTTCTCTTTCTCCCAATCTGTTGCGGGGCAAAGTGGTTACTATGTAATCTTTTCTATCGGATACAGAGATGTGTACGTTCCCTATACGTATAAATCTGTAGACGAAGTTATCCCGGTACAACAAGTTATAGACAGGGTTTATGAGAACCCAGCATAAGGACTAAAAATGGCTATTATCGTTGATCTTGATGATCTCGCAATTACCACAGACATCGTAATTGACCCTACTGTGTCTCCCCCAACCATTCAGATTTTGACTACAGGTGCCGTGTCTGGTACTGGTGAAGGTGCTGAAACTGGTGTTTCCGGTCAGGCTCTCTACTCGTTTCTGAAAGACCAGTGGAAAAACGACGCTACTTTCATCAAATACCCCTTCCCTATGGAAGCTATTACCCCAGAACAGTTTGAGTTTATCAACGACTGGGAACCTGCTGATGATGCGACCCGTAAGTTAATCCGTACTGCTGGTTGGGCAGAACGTAGTGCAGCGGGCGCTTTGAAGCGTGAGTATATTGGTGTCGTGTCTCTTGGTATCCTCGGTGCTACTGACCAGCCTTACTACGAGATTGTAGATGGCGGCGTGAGTGTGGGAGCGGTGAACTTTACCTATACGGGCCGTGTGAACGAAGCTGTCCAAATCTTTGGTGATGCAACTAACGGTGACATTGATTACCGTCTGTCTACGGACGAGTTTAACGTATTCTGTCGTGAGCAGGGTAAAACATACGCCGCATCGAACAACACTGCAATCGGTGCTGTAGACGGTCTTACTTACATTACGTATCGTTTTCCTCTTGCTAACGCTACCGATCTAAATATCACTGCCTCTGACGCTCAAATCACTACCCCTGCAAGTGTGTGGGAAGGTATCACTATTGATTACCTGACCGTAGGCGATAGCACAAACTTTGACATTGACGATGACGGCACCCCTGAAACATACAGTGTTATTATTCAGGATGCTGGTGGGACTGCCACTACCCAACAGGTCTACGAAAAAGTCCAATACTTGCTTCGTCAAGGCACCAACATTAACGATGGCGGCACTGCTGGTACAAAGGTTGGTAAACTTGAGCCTGCACTGTTGGCCTTCATTGGCGACACCCTGAAAACTGGTGTTTCTTATGCTGTGACTGGTGACGGTGTTGTAATCAACAATGTATCGTCCGCAAACAAAGCATTCCTTGAGATTGTCGCTGATGATGGTACATCGTACTTCTATCCTTCAATTTCGTCTGGGACCATCCAGTTTGGTAGTTTTTCTGGTTCCGGCGACTTTAAGTACTTCATGTTTTTCCGTACTGGTACTGGTGCATATGGTACTGCAACTGCTGAACTGGTTGACAATAACTCTGGCGCAGACATTGCAGGCACCTACACAGGCGCTGACATCCCGTTTGACTTTGCTTACACTAAGAACACTCAGAATGATCGTACAGCCGACACAGACGTTCCTATCACTTTGGTAGGTATCGGTCTTGATGGTGGTCAGTTCATTAAAGTTGACTATACCATTACCGAAGGCGTTGGTAATAACTTCCTTCTGGCACCTGCTCAGGAACGTAACTACAGCGACCCTGCTCCTTAATGTGGGGCTACAGCTACCTAATACAAACAACCCGAATTGAGGAATAAACATGGCAGGCGAACGCAGATACACACGTATTCCGCCAGAGAGTACTGGTGATCGGGTCTATATGATCCACACCGCAGAAATTGAGTACAACAATAAAGACACTATCAATTTAAGCCACGGTTGGCAGATTGGACAGATGTACACTATTGCTGGATTCACTGGTAGCATGATTCATGTGCATGGCGTTTATGACCGTGGTGATGGTACGGGTATTATTGCTGTTCATTACAACAAAACTGCTAAGTTTGAGAATGCTGTACCTTCTGTTGGGAGTAAGATTTCCTACCAAGGTGCAGAGGTAGCAGACGTTTCTGAATTTTACGATGTTTACATCCCTGCTAATAATATTATGGGTTATGACAACCCTGAGTTTGGCTTGGACGTTGATATTACAGGTTCCGCCAACATCCGTTTCGCAGAAGGTTTGCCCCAGCTAGATGCTTGGGGTAAGCTGCGTGTTTCTGGTGCTACTCATATCGGTGATTATGTATTTGGTCAACGTGAGGTTCTCAAAGATAACTTTTCGCCTACTCAGCTACAGGGTGGCTCTGTAACTTATAACGACAACAGAAACTCTGTTACTATTAAGGTTCCTAGCTCTTCTGACCCAGATTATAGTGCAGACTCTGGTTTTGCTGCCTGCTCCTCTAACCTGTACCACCATTACGTTGCTGGTAGCTCCCACTTGTACATGGGTACTGTTCGTGCCAATAACCCTTCTGCGACAGGTACTACACGCAACTGGGGTTTGTTTGACGCCAACAACGGCTTTATGTTCCGTCTTGATACAAACGGCGATTTGTGCGTTGTTGTTCGTAGTTCGACCACTGGCTCTCGTGTTGACAATGTTATTTCTCGTTCTTCTTGGAATGGCGATAAGGTAGACGGTACTGGTGACTCTCAGGCTACCCTAGATGTTTCTAAAGATAACATCTATTGGGTTGATATTCAATGGCATGGTGCTGGCCGTGTTCGCTTCGGTACGTATATCGATGGTGCTCGTGTTACCATGCACTCGTACTACCACGGCAACAACTACGACACCGCTATGTCGCAAACTGCATCTCTCCCTGCGTGTTGGTCCGTTAGCCGTACTTCTGGCTCTGATGAATTGTTCTTGGAAACTTGGTCTGCTTCTGTGTGGACTGAGGCTACGATTGACCTGAATGAGAAGGGTAATTCTGCCACTTACGCATCTTCACACGCAACTGTTACAGCAGATGCGACAGATGATTGGCAATACCTCTTTTCTATCTCACCTAAAGTAGAACTTCCCAATGGCGAAGTAAACCATACTCTGTATATGCCTACGAGTGTATCCGCTTATGGCTTTGATGCCGCAGCTACAAATGGTCTTGATGCAATCGTTGATCTAAAGATGGAAATCAACTCTGTTCACTCAGGTCACTCGTTTACATCTGTTTCGGGGACTACTGTTGAGGCATCTACAGCAGGTACAAGCTATGGGTCTGGCAAGATTTTCTTGAATGAGATGTTCCGTGGTCGTTACCAAGCTGAGACTACAGATACTTTCAATAACTGGCAATATGGTGCTGTTAAGAACTTTGCTGACGATGGTGGTACAATCGTAAATAACGTTGCAAGTGTTACTACTGGTAATGCTGGAAGCCCTCCTGTTGTTACTGTTGCTACTGGTGAGCGTGTAGAGGTTCGTGAGACGGGTAATAATGGTCAAGGTGCTGTTGAGTTCCCGCCTAATGCTAACGAATACAACGGTCGCTATGAGTTCTATGATATACCTAGTGTGCCTGAACTGAATGGTCAATATGTTTACATCAAGCCAATCGCAGCTAATCAGTTTGAAGTTTATACTGACGAAGCTTTGACAACTGGTTTTACTGTTACTTCCACCCATTCCGCTAATGAAGGTTACATTAAAGGCTTCCGTGGTTCTCGCGTTGTGTGGTCTGTCTTTGCTAAGACCCGCACTGCTGTTCACCCTACTGGCCCAGTAAAACTGATGACTACTATTAACTGGAAAGAGATCATACAGTAATGCCTTCCATCGCTTTCAATTATGGCTACAACGAGTTCTGGTCCGTATATGATCCCGCTAATGGTCTGTACGGCAACCAGAAGGTAGCCTTTGATGGACTAAACAGGAGGGTCATCATCAACGAAGGCGTTACCGACATTGACGTAAAGCAGGATATTTACTCAAACTGGAAAGAGTGGATGCAGGTACGAGACAATGCTAAGTACCTACCAGCTATTCGTACTACAGGAGGTGACCCTGTTCCGGGCGGTCAGTTTACAGGTGATACCTACTTTCTTATTAACGATTGGCAGGTTGTAGTTAATCAACTGGTTAAAGTTACAGGTGTCATCTACCATGATAACCCTGCCCTAGAGCCTTTTATTATTTCCTCTGGTGGTGGTGTTATTTCTACGGTGTCAAGTTTGGCGCAGACTGTCGCTACATCTGATGGCGCACTCACTGCTGAACAAGCCGCACAACTGGCTCTCATTGAGGAAGTCCTCAAAGCAGCCAAGCAATCTGTCTCTCTCTCTGCATAAGGAAACACAATGACTTGGGCAAAACAATCATTCAAAGATAGCCCCCTTTCCATTGCACAGGGAGAGGTTAGAGGCCACACTGTCCGTAACATGTTCGGATACCAAGAAGCGGTCACTACTGCTTTTATCCCAGCTTGGGAGTTTACTACAGGATACACTTATCCTAGTTCCGCACTCCTTATGAGTGTATCTAGCAACAATGCTGGTGACAACGGTTCTCTTGTTAAGATCATCGGTTTGGACGCTAACTATGATCCTGTCGAAGATACTGTCACACTCCCCGGAACGACAACACAAGGTTTCTTCCGCATCAATGATGTTATCTTTCTTGGTATTGGTGGAAACCTTGGGCTGATTACTGTTGCTAACGGTGGTACTAACTACGCAGGTATCCGTGCAGGTGATGGGCGTAACCAAGCATCTATCTACACAGTCCCCGCTGGAAAATGCTTCTTTCTGTATCGCCTAGACGCTTTCTCAGCAGATAGTACTGCGGCCAAGCCGGGTTTGTTTAAGAACTTGACTATCAACTCAACAGGCCAAGTATTTGATGTGGCTCGTACTACTTTCTACAGTAACATGAATATCCAGCGCCGTATGCCCTTTAAGTATGACGAAAAGACTGACATCCAACTTCAACTTTCTACTTTTTCTGGTACGCACGAGATGAACATCTTTGCTGAAGGTGTTGTTGTAGATCAGTCCGTATTAAACACATAAGGAAATACTATGTATGATCCTGATACACTTCCAACTGAGGAAGAAATCAACAAGAATGTGGGAGGCCAGCACTACCGTGAGTGAAACAACCAAGGCTTATGAAGCCATGAAGATTATCAAGATCGATGAAGACCAACGTATTATCTACGGTTGGGCATCGGTTACCACCTATAAGGGCGAATTGATCGTAGACCTTCAGGGTGATGTGATTAAAACAGATACGCTACACAAATCAATCAACGAGTTTATGAAGGGTGTACGAGTTGGGAAACTCAATCACTCAGGTGAGCAGGTAGGGCAGATCGTCCACTCGTTCCCCATGAGCAAGGATATTTGTGAAGCACTAGGAATCCAGTCTGACAAGGAGGGTTGGATCACTGGCTACCATGTCACCGATGATACCCTTTGGGAAAAAGTCAAGTCTGGTGATTATGCGGAGTTCTCCATCGGTGGACGCGCACAGAAACAGGAGTTCTAATGCCTACTGAACTTATTAACCTTGAACTGGACGAATTGAGTTTGGTTCCTAAAGGAGCTAACCCAATGGCGAAGGCTCCTATTTTCAAAGCCCTAAATGGAGATACCATGTCGGACGAAACACTAGAAAAAATGGCCCCTGAGATGGACGCCAAGATCAAAGAATACATGGAAGCTAAAGGTTGTGATCGTAAGACTGCAATGGACGCTCTTATGAAGTCCTTTGACGAAGCAGAAACCCTCACAGCAGATGTTGAGAAGCTGAAGGTAGAGAACGAGCGTCTACGCAAGTCTTTCCTTGACGAAGGCTACACAATCGAAGCTGACAAAGTAACTAAAGCTGCCGTACCTGAGTATGTAGAGTACGATGGTGAGCAGATCAACAAAGCTGATATTCCAGCGCCAATCCTTAAAGCTCTTGAGGCTGCTGAAGTAGAGAAAGCTGATGCTACCCTTACTAAGCGTGCTGAAGCAACCCTTCCACACTTTGATGTAGTTACCGCTAAAGGTCTGCTCTCTGCTGTAGAGAAGATGGACGATGCTGAAATCCTCATTGCTGCACTTGAAGCTGCCGATAAAGCCTTCGCAGACAAGATGGAAGAGTTTGGTAAGTCATCTGCTAAAGGTGAGTTTGCTTCCACTAAAGACGCTCTTGATGCGATGGTCAAAGAGTACCAAGACACAAACAATGTAGGTTTTCACAAAGCTTACGCAGAAGTAGCCAAGACCGAAGCTGGTAAGGCGCTTATTAACAAATCCTACAAAGACAAGGAATAATATCATGGCTGTAATGCAATCCCGCGATACACGCACTTTTGAAGCTGGTGGAGACCTTTCTGCTGGTCAGTTCAAATTCGTAACTCTTGCTGCTGATGGTCAAGTTGACGTCACGGCTGCTGCTGGTGGTAATGCCATTGGCGTTCTCCTGAATAACCCTGCGGCTGCTGGCCGTGCTGCTACCGTTTGTGTATCAGGTTCGGTTATGATTACTTGTGGTGGTGCTATCACTGCTGGTGACCAAATCCAATCCGATGCCTCTGGTGATGCTCTCTT
>Ga0208545_1001484_pt1 | contig 10385 bp, 6 predicted proteins | sample DEB08_DNA_12_FD_185498 | JGI IMG/M metagenome (GOLD analysis project Ga0208545, IMG submission 185498) | Aqueous microbial communities from the Delaware River and Bay under freshwater to marine salinity gradient to study organic matter... | ecosystem: Environmental > Aquatic > Marine > Coastal ... | reverse complement strand
AAAGATGGGAATGTGGAAATACTCTACGATGCAGTAGAACCTGAAGAGTTTGAGAAGACTATGAATACGGGTCTTCCTATGTACGAAGGTACAAACAAGGTGGGAGACTTTATAAGATACCTGAGATCAATAGCACAAGAGGTTATGGATAAGTCAGGTAGGTTCTTGTAATGGAGTGGTGGGAAGCGTGGCTAACCATTGCCATAACTATCAACACCACTATCAATACAATTGTTTTCTTTAAGGGTCGTAAGATATCGAGACAGAGAGATAAAATTACTTAGCGTTCTTTTTGGCCGCAGTAATTATGTCACCTCTAGTTACTTTTTTAGGATCACCATACATTGCGGCTAATTCACCACCACCTGCCATCTTTTTCTTTTTAGCAGTGCCACCATACATCATACCCATGCTGAACTTTTTTTGTTCTGTCATGTTGCCTGTAGGGTTCATCATGCCTGCTTGACCTGCAGATGACTTTCTGTTTTGATCAGCAAGTCCACCCATGTTCATTTTCTTTTTAGTAGCCATGCCACCATACATCATAGGCTTTCTTGGGGTAGCACCACCACCGTACATCATGCCTTTGCGTTGACCGTTATTGTATGTTTTCATTATTCGTTAGCTCCTCTATTAATAAATTGACGTTTCATTTGTTTTGTTGCTTCTTCTAATTCCTCTTGACTTTGGGGAATAAACTCTGGTGGCTTTAAGCCTGCTCTACTTAGTTGCATAAATACAAAGTTTGTTAACTTAGTAGAGAAAGTACCTATGTCTCTAGGAGACGGTTTGACTCCTACTTTAAATATATCAACTAATATACCTGCAGCTTGTTTGTCCTGTGCTATCATACCTAACAAGTTAATACCTGCTTGTTCAGCTATACGAACAGCAAACTCTGCAGCCACATAAGTTGGACTAACCATACCTCTTGCTAAGTTAAAGGCACGACTTATAGCTTCGTTTGTTGAGATACCTCTAGTCAAACCTTCTAATTTAACTTGGGAAAAATCTCCTTTTTGCATCATGGTCATGTACTCTAACATGTTCTCATAGTAGTCCATATGCTCTGTATCCATGACTTCTCTGAATATAGCGTTTTTATTTACATCTTTAAAATCGTCTAACATCTTAGCAGGACTTTGTACAAATTTTGTAGTTATGTAACCTCCGCTGAGGGCAGGCTTTGTAAGACCAACTCCTGATGTTACTTTAAGAGCTATACTTTCATCTTGTTTGTATTTCCCCATAACGCCTTGATCCATATAATCATCTATATCCATAAAAGTTAAATCTCTTCCGTCAGATAAACCCCCAACATTTTTAATTCCAGCGTTTTCCATAGAACCTCTTGCTATAAGGTTAGCTATTCCGTCATTTACATTTTTTTCAAATACTTTTAACTCATTCGGATTAGTTGCTGTTACTCCATCGGCATCTGTTGTTAATTCTTTCATTAACTTATCTTTTAACTTTTGCAACTTATCAGGAGTTCCTCTTGTAACATACTCATCATAAAATCTAACTGGATCGCCCTTCATGTTACTTACGTCTTCAACTTGTTTAAATATAAACTGTTCTATCTTATCTTCAGTTTTACCTTTTCTAGCTAATATATCTTTTTGATCATCAAACTCTTTTACAAGTTGTTGGTACTTTTTCTGCAAAGGTGGATACTTATTCATCTGTGTCACAATATCTTTTTGTTCAGCAAGAATGTCACCCAAATCTAATACGTTCTTTTCCCTAACAACTATCTTGCCTTTGTCATCAAATTCTCTAACAGTAAATTTAAACTTATCATTTAGTATATCTAAATCAGGGTATACTGAAAAGTCATACCCCCCTGTTTCTTTTTGTAACATAGCTTTTGATCTAACATTTAAATTAAGTTTATCAATGTCGCCTGTTACTTTACTAGCAAATTTAGCTCTCATAACTGTAGACACAATCTTTGATGCCAATTCAAAATTCTTGCTACCTTCAGGAGTAGTTAAATCGAATCCGGGTTTGCCTGCTATTCTGTCTCCAAAGTTATAGGCTATATCTTCAAACGCTTTCTTCACTGATCCCTGTGCTACTATGTCTCCTTTTAAAGCCTTATCTAAATTATTTATGATAGGGTTAAATACAGTTAAAGGGTCTTTGTTTTCCCACGCAAATCTAAACCCAGTTTGATTTGTTAATATTCCCAATCCTTCATCATCTAAAGTAATATCCTCTATGCCAGCGTATTTTGCAACACGTTCTTCTGAAATTTTAGTTGATGCTCTTTGAGGTCCTCGCTTTGCTTTTAGTAAGTCTTTTAAAACTCCAACTCTTATTCTATCAAACCAATCATTTTGGTACATTTGTTTAGCTTCTTTGTATTGACTGTAGTATTCCCCAGCTTGGTTTTTAACTAGATTGTCTAGTTTTTCCCCGTAGGAAACATATTGTGCAGCCAAAGTTTCGTTACCTATTTTGTAAGCATGTTCAACAAAAGCAGAGTGCATTGTATTTAGTTCTCCCGGAGTGGCTAAGAAAGGAGTAAACTTTCTATCTTCCATTGGAATATTTCCGTCTTCATATTTTTTAGCATAGTGTAAAGCTATGTCAAACGCAGTAGGCTGTTCACTTATAAAATCAGGATTTGCTATAAGTTTACCATCGGGACCTTCTATCTGTCTTAGACTAGCTAAACTCTCTAAGTCTGCCCTTACATCGTCAGGTATATTGTCCATAGCTCTTTTAGCCATTCTAGACATAACTATTCTACTTCTTCTACCTAGTGAACCAGAAAAGAATAACCCCTCTGCAGAAAATAATTTATTTATATCTGACATCTCTGTATTCATCTTAGCCATAGCGTCAACAGCACTAGTCATGTTAATAAATTTTTTATCTTTCTCAGCTAATTTGCTTATATCTTTAAATCCTCTCGCTGCAAATTTTCTTTTACCTACTAGTTTAGAAGTTGCAAACTCTTCTACTAAAAGACCAGCACCTTCTAGATATTTTGCACTATCTGCAGGAATTGATTTTAAATTATTTGCTCGTGTTATTAAAGATTGATTTACGTCTATGGCTTTTTCAAAGACAACTTCAGCTTGCCTTCCTATTTCAACAATCTCTTCTCCAACTATTTTCTGTAGTTCAGGACTTAAAGATTCTATTATACGATTTTCAATATCGGAAATATCTCCGTGCATCTCATCTGGAATATTAATAGTGGGATCATCAAAGTATATTTGCTTTGCTTTTCTAATACTGTTTAACATACGTATTTGATTGTTATCTATACGTTGCATAAATTTAATTTGAGCTTGATCCATAGCATCTAACAACCCTGTAGCACCAGTAGTGGTTTCTAAGTTAACACCACTTTTAGTCATTTTATCTCTAAGACCTTTAATAGCTAACATGTTTTGTCGAACAAGTTTTTTATTCTCTTCTTCAATGTCCATAATTGTATTTATGTTTTTTGAGTTAGCTAGTTTTCTTAAGTTAAGTTTATTTGATGCTAAAGCTCCTGCAGCTTCTAACCCACTAATTCTACTTTGTGTGCTAAATCCTGTTCTGTATAATTCTCTAGCTTCATCTTGAAATTCAGGAGAAAAAGAATTTATAAATTTAGTTTCCATAGTTGATATGTTTGTTATTGTATCTAAAGTTCGGATTAAATGTTTGTCATCCATAACACTTGCAAGTTCAAGAACATAGTTTACATTTGTTCTTTCTTGCCTTGTTAAACCATACCCTCTTTCATTTATTAAAGATGTATCATATTCTTCCAAAGTACGATTACTAAACAAACCTCTTGCACCTATGGGTGCTTTCTCACTAGCACCAAAAGCTCCACCGTAAGTTCTTCCTAATTTTTTATTTATTAAATTTAAAAATCCCGTTGTAACCCGATTAGTTTCTAAAAACTTTCCAAAACTTTGACCCTTACGTACTGCACCATCTATAGGATTGCTAAGTACAGACTTAGCTGTTCTACCTAAAAATGATCCCGTACCTTTTACAACGTAACTACCTCCCATAATGTAGGTCAATGCACCGAGAGCTTCACCACCAAACTGATCAACTTCTGAATCTACAAAAGGTATACCTGTTGCTTGAAATGCCATACCACCGTAGTATTGAGCAATAGCTAAAGGGAATGATTCTTTAATATTAGCTTTTATTATAGGTGACCCAGCAAATACCCCAAGACCACTTATAACCTTTTCTTTAAACCTACGTGTTACAAGTTTCTCTGTTTGATTACGTAGTATATTAAATTCTGTGTTTCCTACTTCACCTCTCAGTGCCATCTGAGATAATTTAGTTCTATTATTCTCTATGCTATTATCAAGTCTTGAAAAATATCTATCGCTTTTTTCTTGGTGCAATGCATTTCTAACTGCATTTAAATTTATATTTTTCATTGCTCCTGTAGTTTTTAAATGGTAGGCGGCTCCAGCAACTCCAAACTTTTTTAAAGATGGAGTCTTGTCCATTTTATCTTTTATGTTTTTTATTAAAGATTTACCTGCTGTTTTTGTTGTAGCAGATGCCATAGCTCCTGCACTTAACATACCACCAAAAGTTTCAACCTGAACTGCAGCAAATTGTTCTGGCATACTCAGAGATTTAAAACCAACCTCCAACATGTTTTGGGCAGTTTCTTCAGTAACATAACTTAAAGGTAAAGTTACACCATCTTCTGTGGTTCTCTCTGTTAGTTGTTTAAAACGTTCAGGGGATATATCCCCATTATCCATCTGTTCTTTAAGCGTGTTTCTTACCATTGAATTGATGCTATCAGATAGTTGCCTTATTCCAAACTTATTCATGTCAGTACGAATTTGGTTTATTTTTCTTTGTCTATCTTTTTCGGTCATGGCAAAAGCTTCAGAAAATGTAGCTCCTTGATTCCTTAACGCTAGTACATCAGTAAAAATATTACCATCACTTGTAGGGTCTAGATAAGCTCCTAAGAATACAGAGCCTTCTAATATTGTACCTCTACCAACTTCTTTTAATCTATCTTTAAGAACAGGCATAAATTTATTTGTGGATATTCTTTGGATAAGTATATTTTCAATTCTAGTTGTACCTAACTTATCTACATTTTGAAACCCTGCACGTTGACTTATCTGACCTTGTACTAAGTCTGCAATTTTTGCTTTTGCAGAGAATACAAGTTCTTGTTTTGTCATTTCTTCTACATTTTTAGTGGTAGGAGTAAATTCTCTTTCGCCCTTCGTGTTAACTATAGAATATGGACTTGAGGATTCCGTTGATCCTACTATTTTTTCACCCGAAGAAGTTGTTACTTCCTGTTCTTTACCTGCAATATTTACATTGTAGAAGTCAACTATATCAGTTCCGTCAGCATAGTCAGGTTGAAAGTATTCTCCTGCATAGCTTGTAATTGTACCATCCCTTACGCCAGCTTTAAATTCTTCAAGACTAAGAGAATCTATGTTTTCCTTTTTAGAAATTTGTGCTTGTGCATCAGGACTAATTGTAGTTTGTTTTTGTGCAATACCTCCGGGAATCTGTGTTTGTGCAATTTCAACTCCAAATATAGGAGCAACTGCTGTAAGGTTTTGTACATCTTCCATATACCTAACAGACTCACCAAGTTTAGTAAGACCAGTATCTATTGCTTTTCCTACTTTACTTGCACCTTCTTTGATAGTTTCTATAACGCTACTGTCTTCTTTTTTCTCAACAGTCTTATCATTTATAGATACAGCAGGTTTAACAACGGGTGGTTGTTTTTTATCTTCGTCTTCTTTAACTACAGGTTTTTCTAGTACAACTGGATCAGCCATGTATATTCCCTATTCTCTGTATGATTCTAATTTATCGTTTGCAATTGGTGTAAACCCACCAGCGTTGTTTTTTGTAAAGTATCCTAGTTTACCTCTGACATGATATACTCCTTTAAACCCTTGAGATACAATCATATTAGCTGGGTCTATTTCAGGTGTACTTTGTTCAGATAATAATTGTCCTTCACCTTTGTAAGCAAAAGCTGTTTTTCTTATGTGTTGTGCTACAATTGCAGCATCAAATTGTTTTACTTGACTGTTAGTAAGAAACCCCGGACTTCTTCCATACTGTGCATACACTTCGGTAGCATCTACTTGTGCTTGAAATTCTTCCCTGACAACTCGTAATTTAGTTAGTGCTTGTGCAGGAGTAGTAAATCCTCCACCAAGTTTTTGTAACTGCAATTCAATGTCTTGGTTAGATAATCTTCCACTGGGATCAGCAGCACGAGCCATTTTAAAAGCGAGAGTTATTCTTAAAGCTTCTAGTTGTGCAGTAAGTTGATCTGGTGAATTAGTTATTCCCTTTTGATATTTCTCTATAAAGTCAGATGTAACACCTATCTTTTTTGTTCCATCTTCCATTTCATAGGTAGCATTTAAACCACTTGCAAGTATTTTGGTATCAGCAGTTAATAGGTCACCTAAAAAACCTTCTTTTAAACTCAAAGTACCCACTACATTTTTGTAAAGCGTGTTGAAAGCACCTGTTTTATTATTAGCAGCTATTAAACCAGCAACTTGATCTATCCCAGCTACAACAACTTTACTATCATTATGTTGAGTTAATATGTCTTTAAGTTTTGTACCACCATTTGCTCGTTCAGCATAGCTTTGTGCTGTCTGTTGAGTTGGTGCATCGCCTGCTCCTGTTGATACTGTTCCTGAAATAGCTACGCCTGATACATTCATGTAAGGGGCCATAGCTAACACAACTTCTCTTTGGTTTTTTACGTTTTTATTTTTGTGTATTTTTCTATATAAATCTACAGCATCTTTAGGACTCATGCTATACAGGTTATTTGCATCTGGGTCTAACCCATCAATACCATCTATGCTAGCGTATGCAACTGACGCTTGAAATACAGGTATTAATTTCTTTGTTCCGTAATTAGGAATAGGACCTAAAAACTTTTGAAAAGCAACACCTGTTTTAACCGAGTCTTTTACTTTTAAATTTTTAGATAGTTTAGCCAGATTAACTTTTCCTTGCTCACTCATGCCACTTATATAGTGTCCAGTTACTTCACTCCCTTCTGTAATACTAAATGCAACATTAAGTTCTTCTTCTCCATTGTAAGCTTTAGCTATATTATTAAATGTAATATCATTTATTGACTTGTCAGAAGGGTTAGAATTTAAAATAGTATTTCTAACTAAATTAAATCCTTTGTTACTACCATCTTCTAATACTTCTAAATTAGGAAATGATTGAGTAACCCCTAAATCAGCACTTGTTTTTTTTGTATTTTTATCATATTGACTTGTATAAGCTAAGTGAGAACCTTTAAAAAATTGTATTAATTTTTCTCTTTCTTCATCAGGAGCAGCATTAAACTTTTTTAAAAAATCTGGGTCATTTCCTAGTCTATCAAAATCTCCTACCATTGCTCTAGCAGATTCCCAAGTGTTGTTTTTACCTTTACCAAACAAACTATACATTTTAAATCCAGCTATAGTTTGGTGTCCTTCTTCAGCTTTTTTTATTGGTTTTATAAGACTGTTTAAAGCAAACACAGGTTTTCCACTTTTCAAAATACTCTGTTGGTTTGCTTGGTTGAGTATGCCTAATCCTTTTACGGTGGATATATTACCAGACATTATCTCTTTTTGCATGTTATTATATTGAGTATTATAGTTATTATAATTTGTTTTTTTTATTTCTCTAAGCCATGCTCTTTCTTCTTTATCTAACTCTTGTTGTAACAAATCTTTTTTCTCTTGTTGTTTCTGCTTATACGCCCTAGTTTCTTTCATATTTTCAGCGTCAGCGTTAAGAAAACCACCTATTAAACTCATTAACATTATTCTTGATCTCCTTCATCTAAATCCATAAAACTTTCGTCTGGCTTCTTTAAATTTTTACCAGCTCTAATTCCTTCGTTTACAGATTCTCTTATGTAATCAAACATCTTAGGATTGTTATCTTTCATCATTTGCATAAATGTATCATCATCCATAACACCTTGTTCAAGAGCATCTGAGTTCTCAAAAAATCTGTAAGGTATATTCCCTTCTTCAGCTATACTGGCTATGTAAAAAGACAAAGGTGCTTTAATAAGTAAACCAACGTCAGGTGTAAATTTACCATCTTGAAATCCTTGAAACAAATACCCCTCTACAAGCATCTCTACTGATGCTCCTACCATAAGTAGTTTAACCATTTCAAGTTGAGTTTTACCGTCTTTTAGAGAGTCAATAGCATCTTGTAGAACTTGTTCAGGATCAACCATTTGAGGTGGTCTACCCCATGCCCATTTAGAATTGTCCTCTGTTAGTGAGTGTCCGGGAGGAGCAGCAGCAAAATCGTCTATTGCTTCCATACTACCTGCTTGTGGCTGTGGTTTTTCAATCATGTTATTTTGTTTCCTAAAGTTGTAGCTCCCACTGCTATAGTAGCTTTTGATTTACCTTTAGGTTGAATCATATTGTAGGGTATAAGTTGTGCTACTTGTCTGTTAGCAGGATTTGCTAATGCTCTCATGGCTGATCTCATGTCTGCATTTTGATACCCTGTTCTTATTGGGTCAGGGGCCCTGTAGTTTTTAGAAGGATTACCTCTTGTTAATTGACCTATTGAACGAGGTCTAGGAATAGGGGTAGGTTGAAATGGAGCTTTCTTACTTTTATCAGACATATCCACATACGCTTTAGCACCACTTTTTAGAAAATCAAAATCAAGAAACGAAGAACTTTTTGATGATTTCTTAGATGGAGCAAAGTCGCTGTATTTAGGGTCTGACGGATCATCATCCATAACATAATCTGCAACCCAAAGAGCTGCCGTCTTTAACAAATCAAACATATTACTTAACCTCTATTTTATGTGGTAGTTTTTGCAGCACCAGAATTATTCATCCATTGTGCAATCCAATTGCCTACGCCAGATGCAAATTTATCTTTTTGTTCTTTAGAATAAAGTTCTTTAGAATTTGCAAACTCCATAGCCATTATACCAACCTCGTGTTGTCTTTGCAACAAAGATTCTCCCTTTTGAAAGTTCCAAGATGCGTTATCTCTGTATCTTTGCCACAGATTGTTAAGTGCATTTTGATTTGCATTATATAAATTTTGTGCATTAATTCTGTTAGTTTCATTTTGGGTGGCTGTATTGGCTGTGTTAACTTGCCTTCTCCAATTTACGTTGGACTGATCTACTGCAAATTGCATGTTGGCATTGAACTTATCTCTAGCGTCTGCAACCGTAGCGTTAAATTGATTTTGTGCATTTGCTTCGCCAGCGTTAAATTGATTCATAGCTGATACACGATTCTTATTCGCTGTCTCAACTTGTGCTTCTAGTTCAGCAAAGAACTCATCAACTTGTAGCTCGTTCTTAGCGTTAAACTGTTTTCTTGCATTGTCTTCTGCTGCATCCTTAAATAACTTTTGAGTCATGGCATTATAAGTAATTGTACCTGACTGCTGTCTTGCATCTAAATTTTTTGTATCTACAGATAATAGAGCTTGAGCATTAGTCACTGCTCCTTGTAATCTTGCAGATAAGTTTGCTCTGTCCATTGACGCATAGGTAGCAGCATTTGATAAAGCAGTTTGTTGTTGGTTGTTTAAGTTTTGCAACTGGATCGTAGCGTATTTGTTCGCATCTTGTTGTGCAATAACAACCCCTGATTCCATGACAGCTTGGGTTATAGCCGCAGAAGCCATACTGGATGCACCAAGACCTCTAGCCTGCATGATTGCACCAACTTTTCTGACTGCAGGGGATGCCCACGCTGGCATTTCTGTTCCATCTTCTACACTAGACAGTAGTTGTTCTAGTTGATATTTAGTTGTTGCCTTTTGGTCTAATTCTTGAGTGGCGGCAGTAGCAAGAGAACCTGAACTTACTTGCCCTTCAACTCCTGTCATATCTACATAGTCACCTGCAGGAGTAATTTGTGCTGCTGTTGCTGTACCCGTGTCGCCTATATTTGTAGTAGAGGCTACCTGACCTAGATCAGCACTTCCTGCTGTTGGAGCAGTTACAGTAAGACCAGTGGTAGAAGCTTTTTCTGTTGCGGCAGTAGGATCAGTTCCTAGCACTTTACCTGTTGTTGTGTCTAATGTCTTATCATTAGTTGTTATAGTCTGCTTTACAGCATCTACTTCGGGAACATTTCCTTGTTGTCCTCCAGCAAGTCTGCCTATCTCATCTGTTAAATCTTTGTCAGTTTTTATTGTTGAAGCTATTGCCATATACTTTATCCTTACTTCATTACTATTGCGACAACCAAAGCTACCACACCTAAAGTTCCCACCATAGACATAGCTTCTATTCGCCACATTCTTTTGTCTAGTGCTTCTAGTTTATCATTGACTGCTTGATAACGGATGGCACATTCTTTTTCGTGTGCA
>Ga0208545_1001483_pt1 | contig 10385 bp, 10 predicted proteins | sample DEB08_DNA_12_FD_185498 | JGI IMG/M metagenome (GOLD analysis project Ga0208545, IMG submission 185498) | Aqueous microbial communities from the Delaware River and Bay under freshwater to marine salinity gradient to study organic matter... | ecosystem: Environmental > Aquatic > Marine > Coastal ... | reverse complement strand
GTTTCAGTGCCGAAGGCGCGCCTGAGATCGATTATAAAGATTTAGACACTTTGAAAGGCTATGTGTCAGAGAGCGGCAAGATTGTACCTAGCCGTATCACTGGTACTAAAGCTCGCTATCAGCGTCAGTTGGCAGAAGCTATTAAACGCGCTCGTTACATCGCGCTGCTGCCATACACCGATAGCCATAAGTAATAGAGGTTAAGTCCTTTGCGAGCCCTAGCAGAATTAATTATGCGTGGGCGTGCTCAGGCCTGTGGCGTTGCGGTATTTGGTAGCTTGCTACCATTGATTAGCCCAGCGACCATTGGTCTGATCACCCTTCGTAAAGATAGCTCAGAAGGTTTAATTGTTGCACTTTGGGCGTTATTGCCCTGGTTGGCACTTTACCTCACTGGCAGTATGAGTCCTTTGTTAACCCTGGCTCCATCTGCGGCACTGGTAGTTATAGTGGTCGCAGCCAATATTTTACGCACGACAGTGTCGTGGCAGTGGACATTGATTGGAGTAGGTCTGTGCAGTGCTGTAGCAGTATCCATTGTTGGATTTGCTGCAAGTGCAGATATAGATCAGGTAGTGGCAGAGGTTGCCGAGCTGGTTGCACAGATTAGTGCACAGGCCGGCGTGTCGGAGGAGCTGAGTTTGGTTCCCGACAGAACATTTGTGCTGGGTTTGTTGGCATGGATGATCGCTCTTACTGTGGTCTGTGGCTTGCTAGTAGCTAGATGGTGGCAGGCGCTGTTATTTAATCCCGGCGGATTTCGCGAAGAATTCCACGGTTTTCGATTAGAGCAGCGAATTGCAGTTATCTTGTTTGCGATTGTTGTTGCTGGTGTGATGTTGCCCCGTGAGTACACACCTTGGATTGAATTGTTGTCGCTGCCGCTATTAATTGCTGGCGTGGCCCTGGTTCACTCAAGTGTGAAAATTATGGGTTTTGGTGGGCACTGGCTTGGATTGATGTACTTTGGACTGTTCTTTATCGGTCCGACAGGTACTGTGCTGGTCGGCCTTGGATTGGTTGATAGCATATTGAATTTACGCTCTCGTCTTGCGGCATTTAAAAACCGCGACTCCTGAGCCAAGTATGAAAAGAGGATATTAAGATGGAAGTCATTCTGTTAGAAAAGATCGGTAAGTTGGGCAATATTGGTGACAAGGCTGTTGTAAAAGCTGGCTTTGGTCGCAATTACCTGATTCCTCAGGGCAAGGCTGTTTTTGCTACAGCGGCAAACATTGCTGATTTCGAACTGCGTCGTGCAGATCTCGAAGCTGCTGCAGCGGCTAAGTTAGGCGCGGCACAGAAGCGTGCTGCTGCGCTGGCTGCAATCGGTTCAGTGACTATCACTGCGGTTGCTGGCGACGAGGGCAAGCTGTTTGGTTCTGTTGGCATTCGTGAGTTGGAAGATGCACTCGCAGCTGCCGGTAGCGACATTAACAAGAGCGAAATAAGCATGCCAGACGGTCCAATCCGTTTTGTCGGCGAGTTTAGCATTGAGTGTCAGCTGCACGTAGACGTTACTCAAAGCTTCACTGTTGTTGTTGAAGCTGAATAAATCTCCGCTTAAATAGAGAATTTATTGCAAAACGGCACTGCTTCTGAATAAGATGCAGTGCCGTTTTTGTATCGACTTCACGTAATCTTCTCGTAACCAAGAGCCTGATGACCAGTTAAAATTATGAACGAAGCATTATTTGCAGAACCCGCAGCCAGTCAGCCACTGCCCCATTCGATTGAGGCAGAGCAGGCCGTGCTCGGCGGTTTGATGCTAAAAAATGATGCTTTTGATGCTGCGGCGACAGTGTTATCTGACACAGATTTTTACAGCCAAGACCATCAGCTTATTTTTAATGCGATGGCGAGACTGGCGGAAGCAGGTCAGCCCTTTGACCCCATCACCCTCAGTGAATCCCTGCAAAACAGCAATGAGTTAGCCAGTATTGGCGGCGCCGAGTATCTTGTCGATCTCGCCAGCAGCACGCCTAGCTCGGCCAATATTCAAGCCTATACCCAGATTGTTCTCGAGCGCTCGATTGTCCGCCAGTTGATTGGCGCGGCCAGTGAGACTGTGCGCAAAGGTTACAATCCACTGGGCTGGGATAGTGGACAGTTGCTCGCGGAGGCCGAGAGTCGACTCCAGGAAATTATTGAGAACCGGCCGAAAAAGGGCGGGTTTAAAGAAGTTAATGCCTTGCTCAAAGAGGCGGTTGAACGCCTTGATGAGCTGTTTAAAAACGATGCTGATATCACTGGTATGGGCACTGGCTTTAAAGATCTCGATGAGATGACCTCCGGTTGGCAGAAGTCTGATCTGGTGATTGTCGCAGGACGACCGTCCATGGGTAAGACTGCCTTTGCCATGAATATGGTGGAGTACGCGACCTTAAACCAAGATCGTCCGGTACTGGTTTTTTCTCTCGAGATGCCAGCTAGCCAGCTGATTATTCGACTGCTGTCGTCTATTGGTAAGATTGATCAGACGCGCATGCGTTCCGGTAATCTCACCGAAGACGATTGGCCGCGCCTCAGTAGTGCCGCCCAGCGTCTTAAAGATCGCCCGCTATTTATTGATGACACCTCTGGTATTACACCGCTGGGAATGCGTAACCAAATCAAGCAGTTCACTCGCGAGCGAGTCGAGCAGCTGCGCCAGGAATGGCATCAGGAACATGGTCCCGATACGCCGGCGGATACAGAGGCACTCTATGCCCGAGCTCAGCCTGGGTTGATTATGGTGGATTATCTGCAGTTGATGAGCGGCAATAATCCGGCGGATGGTCGGGTGCAGGAGATCTCGCAGATCTCTCGTGAATTGAAAAACCTGGCTCGAGAGTATGAATGCCCAATGATTGCACTCTCTCAGTTGAGTCGTAATCTTGAGCAGCGTCCCAACAAGCGTCCGATTAACTCTGACCTGAGAGAATCCGGTGCCATTGAGCAGGATGCCGACGTCATTGTGTTTCTCTATCGCGATGAGGTTTACAACGAAGACAGTCCCGACAAGGGCAGCGCCGAGATCATTATCGGTAAACAGCGAAATGGCCCTATTGGTACCTGCCGATTAGCCTTTCTGGGTAAGTACACGCGCTTCGAAAATCTTGCTGGCGACTACTTCAGCGAAAACTAAATGTCTGCACATAGGCTTCCACAGGGTAATCGATCATGAGAATCTTCCACACCGTTAGTGGTCTCCGAGACGCGTTGACTGTGCATCGCCGTGAAGGGTTGCGGATTGGCTTTGTGCCGACCATGGGCAACCTTCATCAGGGTCATCTGGCGCTGGTAGGGCAGGCCCGGGAGAGCTGCGATATCGTAGTCTGTTCGATCTTTGTCAACGCCCTGCAGTTTGGCCTCAATGAAGATTGGGACAAGTATCCGCGAACCTATAAGGAGGACTGCGACAAGCTCACTGTAGCCGGTTGCGACTACCTCTTTCATCCTGATGATACTGAGATGTACCCCAACGGCCTCGATACTCAGAGCCGGGTTATCTGCCCAACTATGACCGACGTACTCTGTGGTGCAAGTCGCCCCGGTCACTTCGAGGGTGTCACCACAGTGGTCTCAAAGCTGTTCAATATAGTGCAGCCGGATGAAGCCATTTTTGGGATCAAAGATTATCAGCAGCTAGCAGTTATTCGCCGCATGGCGGAAGACCTTTGTATGCCAGTACAAATTACTGCGGCGCCGATTCATCGCGAAGCCGACGGCTTGGCTATGAGTTCACGGAATAGCTATATCACTGAGGAGGAACGCCCCAAGGTTGTGGTGTTAAAAGACAGTCTTGAATGGATTGCACAGCAGGTCAAAGAGGGCGCGCGGAATTTCCGTGAGTTAGAGATATTAGCCACTAAACGTATTGCCAGTGCCGGTTTTAAGACTGATTATATTACCCTTAGCAATAGCAAAACCTTGGATCCGGCGGCGGAAGACGATCTGGAAATTACTATTCTCGGTGCTATCTTTACTGAGTCGGCGCGACTGATTGATAATCTCAGTATTCGTCTCGACTAAGGCCTGCGGAACAATCGTTTAATCAAGCAAGTTATTGAGGAGCAAATGGATGCTGTCCACTTATCTGAAGGCCAAGTTACACATGGGGTCTATCACCCAAGCGGAACTCTGGTACGACGGTTCCTGTGCCATAGATGCGGATTTGCTCGCGCTCTCTGGTATGCGCGAATTCGAACAGATAGATATTTACAATATTACCAACGGTGAACGCCTTACCACTTATGTGATTGTCGCTGAGGCGGGATCTGGGATTATTTCCATGAACGGCGCTGCGGCGCGCAAGTGTCAGGTTGGCGATCGAATTATTATTGCCAGCTACGGCCAGCTCTCTGATCAGGAGGCCGCTGAGCACAAACCTAAGTTAGTCTATCTCAATCAGGATAATTCTGTTGAGCGCAGCACTAATACGATTCCGGTGCAGTTGGCGGAATAGTCCATAAATTTAGCGCCCTTTTCTCGGGCGCTTATTAACAGTCTAACGCAGTACTCTCCAACGCAGTACTCTGGTTTTTATCTTTCTGCTTTAAATACCCGCTTACCCGCCAGCCAGGTTTCTAGTACCTGAGTTTTCCATAAATCCTCCGGGGCAATATGGTAGATATCCTGATCAAGCAGTATAAAGTCCGCCCACTTTCCCGGTGTTAGTCCACCCAACTTATCTTCCTGATGGGCTGCCCATGCGGCATCGATACTAAAGCTGCGCATGGTCTCTTCGATGGTCATGGCCTCTTCGGCAATCCAGCCGCCCGCGGGTTGATTGGCTTTATTCTGCCTTGTTACCGCGGCGTGAATACCATCGAAAGGGGCGGCTAATTCAACTGGGAAGTCGGAGCCTGAAACTACCCGACTACCCTGCTTGAGAAAGCTGCGCCAGGCATAGGCACCTTTTAAACGCTCGGGCCCAATTCTGTCTTCGGCCATATTCATATCGCTAGTGGCGTGAGTCGGCTGCATTGAGGGAATAACATCGAGACTCTTAAAGCGTGGGATATCACTTAGTGCGACCACCTGAGAGTGCTCAATACGGTGACGCAGATGGCGGCCACCGACGCTGTTATAGGCATGTTCGATTTCATCCAGGGCGATGCGATTGCCTCTGTCGCCGATGGCATGAATGGCCACCTGAAACTCATTTGCTATAGCGAGACTAAATAACTTGCGCAGTTGCTCGGCACTGGTGAGCAGCAGGCCGCGGTGATCGGGGCGATCCTCATAGGGTTCCAGGAGGGCGGCACCATGGCTGCCTAGAGCGCCGTCCGTGTAGATTTTAATACTGCGGGCGCTGTACATATCGTTTTCGCCCAGGCTGTGTCCGGCGGCGAAGATTTGCTCAAGCTCGGGATCGGTGGATGAGATCATGCCGTAGATGCGTACCTGCATGGCGCCACTATCGGCCAGTTCGCGGTAGAGGGCATGCTCTGCGGCACTAACACCGGCATCATGGGTTGAGGTAATACCTAAACTGAGCAGATGTTTGCTCACAGCATCCAGCGCGACGGTAATCTCGTCAGTGCTTGGACTGGGAATCGCTTGATCGATCAGGTTCATGGCGTTGTCGATAAACAGGCCGGTTGGGTTGCCGTCGGCATCCCGGAGAATTTCGCCGCCGGCGGGTGAGACGCTGTCGGTATTAATACCTGCGGCTTCCATGGCGGCACTGTTGGCCCAGCCAGCGTGACCATCGACTCGAGTCAACCACACTGGACGGTCGTCAATAAATTGATCCAGCAGTGCGGCGTTGGGGAATTGTTGATCTGGCCACAATACTTGATTCCAACCGCGACCTTTAATCCACTGCAGTTGAGGTTGTTGAGCGGCGTAGCTGGCGACTTTTTGAGCTGCTTGCTGAGCAGATTCTTGGCCGCGGACATCAACACTCAACAAGGTGAAGCCGAGGCCAGAGATATGGCCGTGGGCGTCAATAATGCCAGGGATCAGTGTTTTTCCCTGGCCATCGACTTTATCTGCTTTGGGGTAGTCGGCTGAGAGTTCCGCATCGCCTGTGGCCAGGACTTTACCGTCTCTAATCGCTATGGCAGTGAAATTAAATAGCTCGCGCTGATTGTTAAAACTGTAGCCCTGAATATTGTCGATCAGTAATGTCGTCGGCTGCTCAGGTTGAGAACAGCTAGTCAGCAGGCCAACCAGTAGTCCGTAGGGTAGGAATCGAGAGAGGGTGCTCATAGTTAGGCTCCAGGAGATCTTTATTATTATTTTTGACTTGGGGTTAGCCAGAGCTTGGCTAACCAGGGCACTTGTTACGCAGATAATCGCTCATCTGCTGGATTTGTGCGAGCTTTACTTCATCTGCAAGATAGATGTATTGGCCGGTGTTGGGGTTTAGCTGTCGCACACGGCCGGCATTTTCCAGTGCCCGGAGTTTCTGTCGGGCAGTGGCACAATTTTGCTGCTGGACTGCTTTTTGCTCTGGGGTGGGCAGCTGCGCCTGGGTTGCTAAATGCTGTTCAGCTGACAGCTGCTCATGAGTGTCACTTGCTGCCTCCAAGGCCGGGGGCAGCGGAGGTTGCGTCTCGGCCCGATAGGAATGGATGGGAATGGTTTCGGCGCGGTTGCCCGCCGGCGCCTGTTCGCTGTAATGAGTCACGCCCTGTTGATCGACCCATTTATAGATCTTTTGCGCATCGGCTGTTGAGAACACTAGGCTACCGATGCCAAGCATTATTGCGCTCCTCAAATAGGGTCCCATACTGGTTTCCTTTAGCTAGTCCATTGTCGTGATGTTGTTATAAGTTACATATAGAGTTTGAATATGAGTATAGATACATCCTAGGGTGACAGGGCTAGCTGCTCAATTGTTCGTTGACTAATTGTTTAAAACTGTTAAATTGGCGGGGTTCTGCTCGTATTGATGCAGAAATTTTGGACCCAGTACCAGGTTGGCGTTATCCATGCCGCTGGTCATCAACAGAGATAGTGCGGCTATTTACCTTTAGCCCTGAGCTCATAGACAGCCCTAAGCACTGATTGCAGTCGTAAACACGTACCAGTGTGACTGAAGTTTACCGCCTTCGCGGAATCGATCTTGATGCAACAGCCGTTTGCCGCTGAGAACCGTCCTGAAACTTAACAGCGACGAGGATTGATTGTGGAACTCTTATCCGGCGGTGAAATACTTATCCGCGCATTAAAAGATGCAGGTATCAAGCATGTCTGGGGTTATCCCGGCGGTGCTGCACTGCATATCTATGACGCCCTGTATCGACAGGAAGACGTCCATCATTTGTTAGTGCGCCACGAGCAGGCTGCAGTCCATGCTGCCGATGGCTACTCGCGATCCACCGGGGAAGTGGGCACAGCCCTAGTGACCTCTGGTCCCGGTGCCACCAATGCTATCACCGGTATTGCCACCGCCTATATGGATTCGATTCCATTGGTCGTGATCTCTGGCCAGGTGCCACTGACCAAAATTGGTCAGGATGCTTTCCAAGAGACCGATATGGTCGGTGTTTCCCGTCCTATTGTTAAGCACAGCTTTCTGGTTACTCGCACTGAAGATATAGCCGAAACCATAGCCAAAGCCTATTACATTGCGGCCACCGGTCGTCCCGGCCCAGTGGTTGTGGATATCCCTAAGGATGTCACTGATCCTAGTTACAAAGTGCCCTATGTCTATCCAGCTGAGATTAAGATGCGTTCTTACCAGCCTACTGATAAGGGTCATCGCGGACAGATTCGCCGTGCCGTAAAGACCCTGATTGGTGCTAAGCGCCCAGTTCTCTACACTGGCGGCGGCGTGGTTTTGGACAATGCCTCTGAGCATTTGATTGCTCTGGCGAAGACGCTTAATTACCCAGTGACCAATACCTTGATGGGGCTGGGTGGCTATCCCGGCACTGACCCTCAGTATCTGGGTATGCTTGGTATGCACGGCACCTACGAAGCTAACACGGCCATGCACCATGCGGATGTGATCTTTGCCATTGGCGCGCGCTTTGATGATCGGGTAACTAACGATCTGGAAAAGTTCTGCCCCCATGCAACCATCATCCATATAGATGTAGATCCTACGACTGTATCGAAAAATATCGAAGCGCATATTCCCATAGTCGGCACCTGTAATTCGGTACTGCCGGAAATGTTGGCGCTTATCGAGCAGTCTGAAACCACTCCTGATACAGATGCGATCGCCGAGTGGTGGCAGCAGATCGATCAGTGGCGTGCGGACAAAGGTATCTACACCGCCAGCCGTTACGAAGAGAGCTCAGGCAATTGCATCAAGCCTCAAGACGTTATCAAGATGCTCTACAAAATCACCGAAGGTAAGGCGATTATTACCTCTGACGTGGGCCAGCATCAGATGTTTGCCGCACAGTATTATCTGTTCGACAAGCCACGCACCTGGATCAACTCCGGCGGTCTTGGCACCATGGGCTTCGGTTTACCCGCAGCCATGGGTTGTAAGCTTGCATTCCCAGATTGTGACGTCGCCTGTGTTACAGGTGAAGGCAGTATCCAGATGAATATTCAAGAGCTCTCCACCTGCAGTCAACACAATTTGCCGGTGAAGATCATCAATCTCAACAATGCTGCACTGGGCATGGTTCGCCAGTGGCAGGATATGAACTACAGCAGCCGCTACTCCGAGAGTGTCTATGAGAATTCCCTGCCGGACTTTGTTAAGTTGGCTGAGGCCTATGGCCATGTGGGTATGAAAATTACCCATATTGATGAACTCGAAGATAAGATGCGTGAAGCCTTTGCTATGAAAGATCGTGTCGTCTTTATGGACATAGATGTAGATCGCTCTGAGCATGTTTACCCAATGCAAATGCCCGGCGGATCCATGCGTGACCTGTGGCTCAACAAGACGGAGAGAACCTAATGAAACGGATAATCTCTATTTTGATAGAAAATGAATCCGGTGCACTTTCGCGAGTAGTGGGCCTGTTTGCTCAGCGCGGTTACAATATTGACACATTGACGGTGGCACCTACAGATGACGATACGCTGTCTCGTTTAACCCTGACCACTCAGGGCGACGATCATATGGCGGAGCAGATTGTTAAGCAGCTGCACAAGTTGATCGATACGATTAAGGTGGTTGATTTAACCCAGGGCCCGCACATTGAGCGCGAGCTGATGCTGGTTAAGGTCAAAGCGAGCGAAAGTGATGTTCGCAATGAGCTGAAAAGCTGTGTGGAAATTTTCCGCGGTCATATTATTGACGTGACGCCACAGACCTACACAGTTCAGCTGGCTGGTGACAGTGAAAAGCTCGACGCTTTTATTGAGGCGGTGGGTGAGATGGGTATTATGGAAGTGGTCAGAAGTGGCGTTTCCGGTATAGCCCGGGGCGATAAGTTTTTGCGCGTTTAATCGTCGCTGATTACTGATCCAATAAAACAGTCTCTGAAACGGCTCGCTAAATAGTGAGCCGTTTTAGTTTTCAGGCAGCGGGACTATTTAATCGCTAGAACTATAACAAAGTAGGTAAGGGGGCAATATGTCGGCAGCTGAGAGTCAAACTAGAGTAGTGAGCCTGGACGGCGGTATTAACTTCCGCGATATTGGCGGTTATACCAATGCCCAGGGCCGCACTGTTAAGTGGCGAAAAATTATGCGTTGCGGGCACCTGGCCCGTCTCAGCGATGGCGATTTAGATACACTTGAAGCCATCGGAATCAGTAAGATCCATGACTTTCGTCGCACCGAAGAGCAAGAGCAGTCACCGAGCTGTGCCGTGCGTGCTGAATTTATCGATGACTATCAGATTCATATCGGCGATATATCGCGCTTTTGGGAGTTTCTGTTTGGCGGCGAACTGACCGCTGACTCCTCCCATCAGCTGGTGGTGAATTCCTACCGTTCCTGTATAGAGGCAGTGATTCCTGCGTTCAGTCGTTTTATGCGCCATATAGTCGATAACGCCGATAGCGCCTCAGTGTTCCATTGTTCCGCAGGTAAGGATCGCACTGGTATGGCAGCGGCTTTGATTCTCTCGGCGCTGGATGTGCCGCGTCAGACTATAGTCGATGACTACATGCTCACTATCGAACATTATGATTCAGATGCCTTAATTGAAATAGTTGAGGGTCATCTGCGCAAGGCCAAGGTGGAGAAGTGGGATCGTGACTGGTTGATTCCCTACTGCTCGGTGCATCAGGACAATATAGTCGCATTTCTCGAGGCTATTGATGAGCAGTACGGCGATGTTAAAACCTATTTGACCAGCGCTCTGGGACTGACCTCTGCGGATTTGGCTAAAATGCAGAGCTGCTATTTGGAAGGTTAAGAGCCTATAATGCCAGCTATTGAGTTCCCTACGTTATTGAGAGCAGTGATTCCATGATCAAAAAAGCCGATACCCCAGAGAATGTCGTTGAGCTCAAGACACCCGCTGCGGACGATGT
>Ga0208545_1001481_pt1 | contig 10389 bp, 8 predicted proteins | sample DEB08_DNA_12_FD_185498 | JGI IMG/M metagenome (GOLD analysis project Ga0208545, IMG submission 185498) | Aqueous microbial communities from the Delaware River and Bay under freshwater to marine salinity gradient to study organic matter... | ecosystem: Environmental > Aquatic > Marine > Coastal ... | reverse complement strand
TGTGTCGGTTTTGTCTCTGCATTGATATCTGTACTAGTGCTTTCGCCACCACAGCCAATCAGTGCAAGGCACAACAGTGCAGTACAAGTTATACGCATTTTGATCCCCTTATTATTACGCTCGATATTACTAATGCACTCTATGTTCTTAGAGCGCCAGAAGATTGGCCGAGGCTAAAATCAATATTTTGGTTCCCACATCGGCAAAGCGCACATGCACTCTGGCGCGGGGGCCGTTGCCTTCAAAATTTAAAATCACACCCTCACCATAAACCTGATGATTGACCCCCTGGCCTAGTGAGAAGCCGGTGTCGTCGCCGGTATCGCTCTGCATAGCACCGCTGAACCCGCTGGAAGCATAGCTGGTAGGGCGGCTAATGGTATTTTGCAGGCGAACTTCTTCAATCACCTCTTTGGGAATATCGCGGACAAAGCGCGACACTGAGTTAAACGACTCGGTACCGTAAATCGAACGGCTTTCGGCAAAGGTGAGATAGAGCTTTTGCATAGCCCGGGTAATGCCCACATAGGCGAGGCGGCGCTCTTCTTCGAGGCGGCCCGGCTCGTCCAATGACATTTTATGAGGGAACAAGTTTTCTTCTACGCCGGCAATAAACACCAGTGGAAATTCCAGGCCCTTGGCACTGTGGAGAGTCATCAACTGCACTGCGTCTTGGTCTTCATCCGCCTGACGGTCACCAGAGTCTAAAGCCACCTGATCGAGAAACTGCGGCAGTATCGGCAGGTCTTTATCTTCGGCTTCGAAATTGCGACAGGCGCCAACCAGCTCTTCCAGGTTTTCCACCCGTGCCTGACCGCGTTCGCCCTTTTCGCGCTTGTGCATCTCGATAAGACCGCTGCGCTGAATAGCATTTTCAGCCTGCTCATAGAGCTCTAACTCGTCAAGCTGGCCGCTCATTTCATTGATCAGTTCCAGAAAAACCGCCACTGCATTGGTCGCTCTGCCGGGCATGCGCTTTTCGGCGACAATCTTTTCCGACGCGCGCCACATGGAAATTTGTTCCTCTCGCGCTAGACCGCGAATGGTCTCAACCGTGCGATCGCCAATACCCCGAGGTGGCACATTAACCACACGCTCAAAGGCAACATCATCGTGGCAGTTCATCATCATCCGCAAATAGGAGAGGGCGTTCTTAATCTCCAGGCGCTCATAAAAACGCTGACCGCCGTAAATGCGGTAGGGAATATCTGCTTGTAGCAAGGCCGCCTCAAGTACTCGGGACTGGGCGTTGGATCTATAGAGAATCGCCGAGTCTTCTCGAAGATTACCCTGATTAACCCAGGTCTGCAGGCGATCGGCAATATAGCGCGCTTCGTCGTGCTCATTAAACGCGGCATAGAGAGCTATGGGCTCCCCCTCACCGGAGTCAGTCCAGAGACTTTTGCCGAGACGCTCAGCATTCTTTGAAATCACCGCATTGGCGGCGGTGAGGATATTCGAGGTGGATCTATAATTTTGCTCCAGCTTCACCGTGTGTGTGTCGGCAAAGTGTCGCTCATAGTGGAGAATATTTTCTACCTTGGCGCCACGCCAGCCATAGATAGACTGATCGTCGTCACCCACAGCGGTCACACCACTGACCTTGCCGGCGAGCAGTCTCAGCCAGGCATACTGCACCGCATTGGTATCTTGAAACTCGTCGACCAATATATGCTGGAAGCGCTGTTGGTAATGGTCGAGCACCGCGGGATGGTCCCGCCATAGCTCCAGGGCGCGCAGCAATAGCTCAGCGAAGTCAATCACGCCGAGGCGATTACAGACCTCTTCATATTCCCGATAGATACGCAACATGGTGGCCATGTGAGGATCGCCGGTTTCTTGGATATGGGCCGCGCGCAGCCCCTCATCCTTTTGCCCATTGATCCACCACTGGGCTTGCTTCGGCGGCCAGCGCTGTTCGTCCAGATCCATGCTGCGCATCACCCGCTTCACCAGACGCAACTGATCGTCGGAGTCGAGGATCTGGAAATTTTCTGGCAGTTTGACGTCTTTCCAGTGGGCCTTTAACAGACGATGGGCCAGGCCGTGAAACGTCCCCACCCACATGCCACGCAGTGACATGCCCATCAACTCATCGATGCGCTCACGCATTTCACGAGCCGCCTTGTTGGTGAAGGTCACCGCCAAGATAGAGTAGGGGGAGAGATTATCTACCTGAATCTTCCAGGCGATACGATGCACTAACACACGAGTCTTGCCACTACCTGCGCCGGCCAACACCAAAAGGTGCTGTTTGTCGCTGGTAACCGCTTCTTCTTGCGCCGGGTTTAACTTGTCGAGTATCGAGGTAACATCCATAGCGCAGTATTCTAACAACATGTTCTCGCTAGTTGTTGGCCATTGTTGGGTTTACTCGAGTTTATTCGTCGGCCTGACCTAAACAGGCTTAAATATTTTTTACTACAAAACTGGCATTAATCAGGGTTTTCTTGTAAATTTTTTACATAACCTGCTTGGCTCGACTATTAGCTCAACTACTAGCTCAACTATTGGCTCTTTTATGAAACCCGCACAACTCACCCAAACCATCAGCGACACTATGATCGAACTGCGCAAGTCAGAGCGCAAAGTCGCCGAGTTTGTTCTCAAGGAACCTCTAGGGGTGATTCGCATGCGCATTGTCGATCTGGCCCAACAGGCCGGTGTCAGTGAGCCAACCGTTGTACGTTTCTGTCGTGCCGTGGGCTGCCATGGCTTTCAAGACTTTAAGTTAGCGCTGGCGCAACAGCTTGCCTCCAGCCCGAGCTATGGTCAGATTGCAGTAACAGACACAGATTCAACTCGGGAATACACCCACAAGGTCTTTGACTCCACTGTAGACACACTCCTAAAGGTGCGAGACAGCTTGGCCTTGGATAATCTAGAAGCGGCAGTGGCGGCGATTTGCAGTGCACAGCGGGTAGAGTTTTATGGCTTTGGCGCATCTGCGGCTGTAGCCTTTGACGCTCAGCACAAGTTCTTCCGCCTGCAGATTACCTCGGCGGCCTATTCCGATCCCCATCTACAGAATATGTCAGCCACCTCCCTGCAACCTGGGGATGTGGTTATCGCCATTTCCCAGTCGGGGCGAACACAGGCGTTACTTGACTCTATGGAGTTAGTTAAACGATCAGGGGGCATTGTTATCGGACTGGCGCCCAGCGAAACACCTATAGCGCGCAGTGCCAGCATCGCCATCGAAATCGATGCCAAGGAAGATATTCAAATTTATACTCCGCTTTCATCACGTATCGCACATCTGGCCGTTATCGACGTACTCGCAATTGGCGTGGCACAGAAAAAAGGACCACAACTTCAGGCCCACTTGCAGCAATTGCAGGCTGGACTCTCGTCTCTGCGCCGCAATTAATTCTCAGCCTGCCGAGCACCCTGACCGGCCTGTATATAGTCAGGTTCAGCTAGACAGGATGCTAGCCTAATCGAACTTTGTTGCTGAGCGAGTTTTGGTCTACGTTTAGTCCAATAGATTGCCTAATCCAACGCGATAAGCCGCCCGCTCGCAGGTCTTTTATGGCAATCACCCGTAGCGGGCGAAATGGAAAGTCAGCCCATTTGGCTGACACCTACAAGGGAGTAAAGCTATGTCAAACGAAGAGAACCATTCAAAACTTGCCGAATCAACCGCCAATATCTTCAAAACAACCTTATATGGTGTGGTAATTCTTATTGTCGCGGCCGCGATCATTTTTTATGCCGCTTTAGCACCTGGCGCGATAGCACTCATTGTGCTCGGTGTCGCAGCGCTGCTTTTAATTCTGGGGGTGGCGGCCTTTCGTGCACTGACCTGCGCTATCAAGGCTCATTATGCCGCTAACCCAGCCGGTGCCGCGGCGGCTTATAGGTTTCCAACCTATGCCGCACTTAAAGCCTCATGGCCTTGGGCGGTTCGTCTGGTCGCCTGCTAAAGCGGTATTAGTAAGGCCCAAACATGGCAGGTGCTGCAGCAACAGTAGCCTGCCACACATCAATATCCAAAAAAAATGGGGCCATCAAACTAGCCTACCAACAGGCATCTCTATTCCACCGTAATTAAGTGATATTTAAAAATGAACCGCCCGAGAGGAATTGCTAAAAGAGCACAAGCAACCTGTATGTAGATAATAGTTATTGATTAACAAGTCCGCTGTGACTGAGCAGGGACCGGAATTTACTCTTCTTAAATCACTGTTCAAATCTACTCAACAGTAACGGACTTTGCCAAGTTACGTGGTTGATCCACATCGGTGCCTTTGAGCAAGGCAACATGATAGGAGAGCATCTGTAATGGCAGGGTATAGATAACCGCTTCGAGACTTTTTGGCACATGGGGCATATCGATAACCGTAGTACCCGGCTCACTGACAAAGCCACTGGCAACATCGGCGAAGACAAAAAGCTGGCCACCGCGGGCGCGAACTTCATGTAAATTGGATTTTAATTTTTCCAATAATTGATTATTTGGCGCCACAGTAACAACTGGCATATCTTCATCCACCAGCGCCAGCGGTCCATGCTTTAATTCACCAGAGGGATAGGCTTCAGCGTGAATATAGGAAATTTCTTTTAGCTTGAGCGCTCCTTCAAGGGCAATCGGATACTGCTCTCCACGACCTAAAAATAGCGCATGATGCTTATTGGCAAAGGATTCCGATACAGCTTCAATAACTGAATCAAGGGCCAGAACCTGAGTGCAAAGCTGAGGTAATTGGTGCAGATTTTCAACTAATTCTTTTTCAGTTTCCGCATCCAATCCATTATGTTTAGCTAGAGATAATGAGAGCAACTGCAGCGCTACAAGTTGAGTGGTAAAAGCTTTGGTTGACGCGACGCCAATCTCGGGGCCGGCGAGGGTCATCAAGGAGATATCGGATTCCCGCACCAGTGAACTATTGGCCACATTACAGATCGCCAAAAATCCAAGGTAGCCATTTTCTTTTGCTTTGCGCAGGGCCGAAAGGGTATCAGCTGTTTCACCGGACTGAGAAATCGTGACAAACAATGTACCCGCTGGCACCGGTACTTTGCGGTAGCGATACTCACTGGCAACTTCAACCTGACAGGGAATACTGGCATATTCTTCGATCCAATATTTTGCTACTAGGCCGGAGTGAAAACTTGTGCCGCAGGCAATAATATGAATATTTTTTGTTTCCGCAAATAGGCCGTCTGCTTTGTAGCCAAAGATCGCTTCGCGAATATGATCAGCAGCTAATCGACCACTAATAGTGTTGCCTAGCACTGTCGGCTGTTCGAAAATTTCTTTTTGCATAAAGTGCCGGTACTGCCCCTTTTCTGCAACTTGATCGGCTTCATCTAGCTCATTAATTGGACGAGTAATCTCGGCCCCAGACTGATCGAAAATGGTGTAATTGGCGCTGGTTAGTTCAACCAAATCACCTTCTTCTAAGAAAATAAAACGATCGGTTACCTGACGCAGCGCCATCTGGTCCGAAGCGATAAAGTTCTCATCGATGCCAACGCCAATCACTAGCGGACTGCCACTGCGGGCCGCGATAATAGTCTCGGGATAGTCCTCACAGATGACACCCAATGCATAGGCACCCTCAAGACGGGTGATGGTTTGCGCAACAGCACTGCGCAGATTTTCGGTTTCCTGTAAGTAGTAGTGGACTAAGTGGGCGACCACTTCCGTGTCGGTAGCGGACAAAATCGAATAACCAGCGGCGACCATTTCTGCGCGCAGTTCGACGTGATTTTCAATAATGCCATTGTGTACTACAGAGACCCCAGCGGAGTTATGCGGGTGCGAATTAATCGTGCTTGGCTCTCCGTGAGTCGCCCAGCGGGTATGGGAGATCCCGGTTGAACCGCTGACTGGGTTTGCCTCTGCTACATTGACCAGCTCGGCAACCTTGCCAATATTTTTCCGCGTCTGCAGCTTTTGCTCGCTATCAATGATTGATAAACCAGCTGAGTCATAGCCGCGATACTCTAAGCGGCGAAGCCCTTCAATAAGAATTTTGTACACATTACGCTGGGTGACAGCACCGACAATTCCACACATAGTCTAACTTCCTAGTTGTTTTTAGTCGGGCGTTTCCAGCCCGGTATATTACGTTGTTTAGCTCTACCAACCGCCAGATGGCCAACCGGTACTTCAGAACTGATGGTTGAGCCCGCGGCGACAAAGCCGTCCTGGCCTATGGAGACGGGGGCAATCAGTGTGCTGTTGGAGCCGACGAAGCTATTATCTCCGATTTCGGTTTTATGCTTATTCACCCCATCGTAGTTGCAGGTGATGGTGCCGGCGCCAACATTAACGTTTTCTCCAAGCTCGGCGTCGCCCACATAGCTGAGGTGATTGATCTTACTGCCGTTGCCCACAATGGCCTTTTTAGTTTCGACAAAGTTACCCACCTTGGTATTGGAACCCAGTTGGGTACCGGGGCGAATTCGGGCGAAGGGGCCCAGCACTGCGCCATCACCAATGGTCGATTGCTCGATGACTGTGTTGGCTTTTATCTCAACGCCGTCGCCTATATGGCTATCAGTGATCTGGCAGTTGGGCCCTATAGAAACGTTGGACCCAATGGTAACAGTGCCTTCAAATAGGCAATTTATGTCGATAAAGTTGTCGCTGCCGGCGCTCAGTGCACCGCGCTGATCAAAGCGAGCGGGGTCTGCAAGACTTGTCCCTGAAGCCATTAAGTCCTCGGCTAGCTGCAGCTGATAGGTGCGCTCAAGGGCGGCTAACTGTTGACGGCTGTTAATGCCTTCAACTTCACTTGCTGAGGTTGGCTGTATGCCATTGATGTTGTAACCAGCGCCGCGGGCAATGGCGATCAGATCGGTAAGATAGTATTCACCCTGGGCATTTTGATTGCCGATTTTGGGCAGCCAGGCATGCAGCAGCTCGGCGGTCAGCGCCATGACGCCAGTATTCACTTCATGGATATCCAGTTGCTCATGGTTGGCATCTTTTTGCTCAACAATGGCCTCAATCTGCCCCTGATTATCGCGGATAATTCGGCCATAACCTGAAGGGTTGGGGAGCTCTATGGTCAGCAGAGATATATGATCGTTGTCTACGGCCGCCAGCATCTTGGAGATAGTGGTGGGGGTAATCAGCGGCACATCGCCATAGAGAATAATTACTTTAGCCTGATCACGGAGTTCGCCCAAAGCACACTTAACCGCATGGCCAGTGCCAAGCTGTTCGCTCTGCTTGACCATGGAAAATGCCGACTCAGGATAAGTTTGACGAACAATGTCTGCGCCATGACCGGTGACAACAATCTTATGGGCATCAGCGATTGCATTAGCTGCGTCCAGTACATGGGTCAGCATTGGCTTGCCGGCGAGCTTATGAAGGACTTTTGGCAGTTGAGAACGCATCCGCGTGCCTTTGCCTGCTGCGAGAATAACGATGTCTGTTTTTGTCATGGTATATTCACTTTTACATTGTTTTGATATTAACCCATACAGCAACGGTAGTGTTAAACCATTGCTAACACAACCCTATGGGTAATCACTCAAGCCCCGTGAAAGCGTAATTACAGAGACAAAAAAGGGCAGCCGTAGCCACCCTTTTTTAAACTGCTATTACTGATCAACCACCGAGCTTTTTACGCAGGGTTTGCACTGTACGCAGCTGAGCCGTCGCTTCAGCTAACATTGCGGCGGCTTTGGAGTACTCAATTTCACCGGACTGGTTGGCGATTGCACTCTCTGCTTCTTTGACCGCTTCGGCTGCCGCAGCTTCGTCAATATCATTGGCGCGTACCGCAGTATCCGCCAATATGGAGATATTGTTCGGCTGCACTTCCAGATAGCCGCCTGACAGATAGTAAACTTCCTCTTCACCATTCTGCTTAACCAAACGTACTGGACCGGGCTTCAAATCACTGAGCAGTGGCGCATGACCGGCTGTTACACCCAGTTCACCCAGTGAGCCGGTGGCAACAACCATCTCGACCAACCCAGAGAACAGGGATTCATCCGCACTTACGATGTCACAATGCACTGTTATTGCCATGTCTTTATTGCCTTTGCTTTAGAAGTTTTTCGCTTTCTCTATAGCTTCATCAATCGAGCCAACCATATAGAACGCCTGCTCTGGCAGATCATCATACTGTCCATCCAGAATGCCCTGGAAGCCAGCAATGGTGTCTTTCAGTGAAACGTACTTGCCTGGTGAACCGGTAAAGATTTCAGCAACGTGGAATGGCTGTGACAAGAAGCGCTCAATCTTACGGGCGCGTGCTACAGCCATTTTGTCTTCTTCAGACAGCTCGTCCATACCCAGAATAGCAATAATATCCTTGAGCTCTTTGTAGCGCTGCAGTACTGACTGTACACCACGGGCAACGGCATAGTGCTCGGTACCAATAATCAATGGATCCAGCTGACGTGAAGTTGAATCCAGTGGATCTACCGCTGGGTAGATACCTTTAGAAGCAATGTCGCGGCTCAGTACAACTGTGGAGTCTAGGTGAGCAAATGTGGTTGCAGGAGAGGGATCGGTCAAATCATCCGCCGGTACGTATACCGCCTGAACTGAGGTAATAGAACCGGTCTTAGTTGAAGTAATACGCTCCTGAAGAACACCCATCTCTTCTGCAAGAGTAGGCTGGTAGCCTACAGCAGAAGGCATACGGCCCAACAGTGCTGATACTTCAGTACCTGCCAATGTGTAACGGTAGATGTTATCGACGAACAAGAGGACGTCTTTACCTTCGTCACGGAATTTTTCAGCCATGGTCAAACCAGTCAGAGCAACACGCAATCTGTTTCCTGGAGGCTCATTCATCTGGCCGTATACCATGGCTACTTTAGATTCGCTTGGGGTCTCGATATTTACAACACCGGATTCCTGCATCTCGTAGTAAAAGTCATTACCTTCACGAGTACGCTCACCAACACCGGCAAATACAGAGAGACCGCTGTGCTCTGTTGCAATGTTGTTGATCAGCTCCATCATGTTAACGGTTTTACCAACACCGGCACCGCCGAAGAGTCCAACCTTACCGCCTTTGGCGAAAGGACAAACCAAGTCGATTACCTTGATACCTGTCTCAAGCAGATCGTCGGAAGCGGCTAGCTCATCATAGGCTGGTGGCTTGCGGTGAATCGCCATACGCTCTTTCTCGCCGATAGGACCTTTTTCGTCAATCGGGTTGCCGAGAACGTCCATGATGCGGCCGAGAGTTTCAATGCCTACTGGAACTGAAATCGGTGCCTTGGTGTTAACTACGCCAAGTCCACGGCTGACGCCTTCAGATGCGCCCATAGCAATAGTACGTACCACGCCGTCACCCAGCTGCTGCTGAACTTCGAGAGTTAAGCCTTTGCCGTCGACTACTAGTGCGTCATATACGCTGGGTACCTGATCACGTGGAAATTCCACGTCGATCACAGCACCAATAATTTGTACGATTCTTCCGCTACTCATGTCCGGTTCCTCTTTACTAAATCTTTTAAATTCGTTTCGCTTTAAACAGCTGCTGCGCCACTTACAATTTCTGACAGCTCTTGGGTAATCGCTGCCTGACGCGCTTTGTTATAAAGCAGTTGCAATTCGTCAATCATTTCACCGGCATTCTCGGTGGCATTTTTCATTGCGAGCATACGTGCTGCCTGCTCACAGGCTTTATTTTCTACCACACCCTGATATACCTGAGATTCGATATAACGAATCAACAGACCGTCCAGTAGCTCCTTGGCATCGGGCTCATAGATATAGTCCCAGTGATGCTTAAGGCGAGCATCATCGTTTGCCGCTAGCGGCAGCAATTGCTCAACAGAAGGTGACTGCGTCATGGTGTTGACAAATTCATTGCTCACCACAAATAGCTTGTCGATACGGCCTTCATCGTAAGCGTCCAACATTACCTTTACGCCACCGATCAAATCAGCCGCATTGGGCTCGTCGCCTACATCTTTAACCGCCGCGACAACATTGCCGCCAACAGCACTGAAAAAACCGGCTGCTTTATTGCCAACAACGCAGATATCAACTTCAACACCCTGATCTGTCCAAGCCTTCATCGACTTTAGAGCCGCCTTGAACAGATTGATATTCAAACCACCGCAGAGGCCGCGATCCGTTGAGATCACGACATAGGCGACGCGCTTTACTTCGCGCTCAGTCAAATACTGGTGCCGATACTCAGAAACCGCGTTGGCTATATGGCCTACTACATCGCGGATACGCTGTGCATAGGGCTTGCCCAACGACATGCGCTCCTGAGCTCGACGCATCTTGCTCGCCGCAACCATTTCCATGGCGCTAGTGATCTTCTGCGTGCTACCAATACTAGCAATTTTGGTTTTGACTTCTTTTCCGATTGCCATGTTTTATGCCTGTCCGATTACTCTGACTTACCAGGTTTGGGTTGCAATAAACTTGTCCAGAGCGGCTTTAAAGCC
>Ga0208545_1001473_pt1 | contig 10419 bp, 9 predicted proteins | sample DEB08_DNA_12_FD_185498 | JGI IMG/M metagenome (GOLD analysis project Ga0208545, IMG submission 185498) | Aqueous microbial communities from the Delaware River and Bay under freshwater to marine salinity gradient to study organic matter... | ecosystem: Environmental > Aquatic > Marine > Coastal ... | reverse complement strand
AAAAGTCTAAAGCTCATGTTTTAGAAAATATAAAAAGACTAGGAAAATCTGGTATTTGGCTACAAGTTAATGTGATGATGCATGTTGACTACTTTGAAGAAGTTAAAGGCATTTGTTATATGCTCAAAGACTTAGGAATTGTACATAAGCCAATACCAATCGGCGACGGCGCTATCGAACGTAGTGGTTGGTTTAAAGATACTGACGGCTCGATGCGTAGAACTAGTCATAGCTATAGTGAAGAACAACAAGAATGGTTCTTTGACTATATCGGACAACCTAAACCTGCAAAGTCTAAAACTGAAGGATCAGCAGTAGGAAGAGGATGTTGCGGTGGGCGCTGTATGACAGGAAAAGTAGACGATAAATGGGTGCCTATAAAACATGTTGATAATCGGTTTAAAGGATGGCATTGTTCAGTCAATCGATACTTTATGCATATTGACCAACATTTAAAATTAGTATATCATCACCAAACTTGTCAAGCATTGCATGGCAGTAAACGCGGTCCGTTAGGTAGTTTAACACAACCTGATAAAATACTAGAGTATGCTAGAACTGCTGTATCTAGTGGTCCTATTATATGTCCAAACGATCGTTGTGGATGTGGGATGTGTGTACCGAAAGCAAAAGAACTAAATGATTATAACTCAATAATTGCATTAAACGTTTAGTTTTCGTTTATTGCATACTATTTCTTCATTACATCCGCAGATATTTTTAGTACATACAACAGGTGCAATAGTAGGGTTAAAGTTATTAACAAAGTTTTTGTCATGCAGATTATGGCCGCCGAGTATTTCCTGTTGACAATTACCCGTAATAACTCCACTCGGATATATTTTTAAAATGTCTACACCTAGATTACATTCCCAGCCTTTAAAGTAATTTAAATTATTTCGAGTTAGCCAACTATCATTGTCTACAACAATAATTTCATTGTCGTCTTTTGTAATAGTAACCTTCCTTCTAGGCTTTTTAGCTGTGTCATTGTACCATTCTTGTGTAGGGTAACGTTTAATACTGTCGTCAAAATAAGATAACTGTTTTTCTGTGTATCTATGTGTGCCATCAAAGTGTACAATTTTAGCAACGATTGGCCATAAATGTTTACTAGTTTTAAGTGTGCTTACAATGTCTAAACATTCTTCAAATGCATCTGGATCCATCAATACATCAGCATTTACAAATACACCTTGTTCATATAATTCGTCACATACTTTAATTAAGTGCGGCACATTTGCAAATTCTCTGTGGATACTTACACCTACATGATCAAAGTTTGAAGCATGTGTTTTCCACCAATTAATTTTACGGGTACCGTTTGTACTCATTTCAATTAGTACATCATGATTAGTTTTTAGATGCAAGCATAATTCTTCTAGACCTTTCCATAGTGTCGGCTCGCCTCCTACAAAGAAAATATTACTTTTAGTTTTTCCATGTGACTTGTAGTGTGTTAGTAAATGCGATAGGTTAGTTTTTATTAATTCAATATCTGGCCAAGGCATATCACCTTCATTACTTCCTGGAAAACAATAATGACATTTATGATTGCAAAGATTGCCCGGCATGTATTCTATACGCAACATGTCGCTAGATTGATTGTTTTGTATTTGTTTAATCATAACAAGTGTGCTAATTCAGGAAATACTTCTGCTGCACTTAATCCTCGTATTGCGTCTAGCTTGTTTACATACTCTTTAAATCCAGGAAGTAAATGACTATTATCTTCTGCATTCATATGATTTAGTACTGCTTCCCAACGTTTCCACCCATAAGGATTATGTTTCCAAAAGTCATCGTCTTGTCTATAGTTTTCCCATAGCCAATCTTTAAACTCCATAAATCGGCGTTCAACATCTAACTTATCTTCTTTAGGAAGTATTTGTATGCTTAAAAATGTTGGAATGTATAACAAGTGCATATTAACTAAGCCGCCTCCCATTTGTACTCCGCCTGGAACTGTTCCTTCGTTTAGTTTTTTAAATCCACTTTCTATCTTCCATTTCATAAAGTCAGGCAAGTGCTTTATGTTGAATATTTGTATTGCTGTTGCTAAACTAGTTTGTATATTGTCTGGAGTATTGTCTAGCATGTGCAAAGTTTTTTCTACTGTTTTCCAATCAGTAGGATAACGTATATACTCATCACGCCCATGGCTTGCATCCATACTTACAGCAAACTTAACTTTCTTAAACTTACTCCATAGCTCAATTAAATCGTCATCGACTAATAAGCCGTTTGAATTATACCGCAGTAAAATTTTATCTTGATATCCTTGTCGTACTATTTCTTCAATAAACATCTTGTGTTCTTTAATCATTAGAGGCTCGCCTCCAGCAAAGTACACTTGTTTTAGATTAGGAATTTGTGCGTACATTTCTTCCCAGAATGTGTCTTTCTCATGCCACTTATTATTAAACTGTTTCTTATCCCACTGCATTTGTCGTATAACTTCAGGATCTTCTAACTGTGGCATTAATTTTTTATGATCCATTACCCACTTGCTCGAATCATGCGGACTGCACATTACGCACTTAATATTACAAGTATGACCCAATCGCAAGTCTAAATAAACTAACTCTTCTGGTACTGTGCCGTCTTCTTTTGTTTGTTCAATTAAATATGGTATATCTACTCCATTATTATCTCGATGCCATGTTCCTGTTTCCCATATACGCTTACTTACTACACCTACCTTTTCTTCTTGGAAGCACTTTGTACAACTTGCAGGTATTTCTCCGTTAAGCATAGTTGTCCGTACACTTTTCATATAGTCGTTGTTCCACGCTTCCATTGGAGTTTCTCTGCCAAAGTTTGCAGGCTTACCATTTTCCATTTTAACAAGTCCAACAGTATGGTCATCGCCTGCACCACTTGCATTAGACGAACAACATAGACGCATATCGCCATTAGGACGAGTAGCAAAGTGTATCCAAGGCAAAATACAAAATGTCGGTGTGCCAGACACTTGTGCTATTTCAGCTTGATACTTTTCTAAATCAGACATTATTCGTTTCCTTATTCATAGTTCAGTATGCTCTATAAACTGATCTTTTGGTTTACTAAGTTTATTTACTCCGCAAGTCCTAGCACATGTAATTAACTTTTCTGCGCCCCAATATTTGTTCCAAACAGTTTGCCAAGCATCGGAATCTATTACTGATTGTACAGTATGCTCTAATGCGTTTGTATTTCCTAAATCATTAATTAAGTCAGCGTACTGTTGTTCGATTTCTAATCTAATAGTTTTTGTAGCATCGTTTGCGGCTGCATAGTTATAAGGAATACTTGCTAAGAAACAACAAGGCATAATCTTCTTATACGCATCTATGTAAATTTCCTTTGTTTGTGTTACATAACAATCAATCTCACTGGCGTCTACAATATCTTTATAATTATCAATTACGTCTTGTGTAATGAGATTAATTTTGCTTCCGGTAGGAGGCTCTAAGTAACGTGTTGTATTGCCGGCTGCATCATATACTGGAAACTGTTCAGTAGCAACAAATCTAGCACTGTCTTTATATGTAAATCTAGCAAAGCCGTGTTCTTTAGCAAGTGCTTCTGCTGCTAATAGCTGATGTTCATTGTGTTTAAATTTAATGAATGCCCATTCTGCTGTTCCGCCAGCATTAATAAACGCCTTTGCATTTTCTAATACTTTGTTAAAGTCTGTACCAACACGATATAAACTATGCGTGTCTGCTAATCCATCAATTGCAAAAATAACATTATGCTCTGGCGGCAATGCTTTTGCAAGTTTCTTCCACCAATCTGTATTTCGTGCGCCGCCGTTAGTGTGTATTCTAATATATAAATTAGGATTAATATCTCTACTATAACCGCACATATCTATTAGATCATTATTAATAATAGGATCGCCAAAATTTCCACAAAGATAAAATCCTTTTAATTGCTGTAATACTTCAGTAGTTAATATTTGCTTAAAATCCGTTATTGTCCAGTCTTGATTTTTAATTAATGGGTTTTCTAAGGCGCCGTGTATATTTCGGCTACACATCGGGCAACTTGCTTGGCAACGATTTGTAATTTCTAAATGTATATTTTCTAATTGATTAAATTTAAACATTCTTCTTTTTTCCAATAATCATGTAGCGTGTATACTTAGGAGTTTCAAATTTACCTCGCCATAAAGGCTTAATTTTACTCATACGCATAAAGTCATCTGCGTCTGTTGCACAGCGTATGTGTTCGTCTAATTCAAAATAGTTATTACTCTGTATTACAAATAATGCATCGTCTGGTTGATTACTTAACCACTGTTCGTATTGTTCTTGCGTAATGTGTTCACAGCTTGTGTTAATAATAATATTTGCAGGAGATGAATAGTCACACATATCTGCTGTTACTGCGGTAAACCGTCCTTCTATTTCTTGACGCTTGTTTACTGTATACGCTGTTTCTTCACATACAGGGTCAATGTCTACACTTGTAATATGCTTAATGCTTAAACTGCTATTAAATAAAATACTAGAAAGTACACCGTTCCATCCGCCGTATATTACAATACGAACATCGTCGTCAACGTAGTTTACACGTAATGCATCAGCAAGCCATACTTTGCTGTTGACCTGTCCTTTCCAAAAACTTTCTAGAGTACGGTAGCGATCTTCACTGTTGCGAATAGCATCCATCCAGAATAGCACATCTTGTATTTCAACTTTCATACTTTACCTTTGGTATTTTACTATCTGCACTACTTACACAAGTAGGAGTAATACATTTACGCGGGCCTTTAAAGAGCTCAAAGCCGCCGTCTAACGTGCCTAAGTGTTCGTCATGGCAACTGTAGCTGCGCTTAACTTCATTCTCTCTAATGACGCATCCTTGATATCCTGCATTACAACTCCAGCCTTTGAACTTGTTGAATCCAAAGGAATTAAAGCGTTCTGCTTGGTCTATGTAATAAATGTTACCGGCTTTGTCTTGTAATTCTACCTGTAACAACGGTATTATTTTTTTAAATTCGTCTGGGATTCTTTGAGGGAATCCTGTTTGCAACAAGTTGAGTTGTTCTTTAGTATACCCAGATACCACACGGGAGGCGGTAGGATCGGATTGGGGCTTGACAGTGACATTAATACCTCTGGCAGCAAATCGCTGTAGGCGCTCGTAAAGCTCTTCAAACATTTCTGGCACCATAACTTGATTGATCGTAACATACACTCCTGCCTTCATGAGCTGAAGACACTTATCTCCAAACTCTTGTTCATTTGCAAACTCTGCGTGATAGCTTGCAGTAATACTCCTACGTTGCAGACTGCTCGTAGTTTCTAGCCAGTTATTCCACCATTTGCTTCCTGGGCTTAGATTGGTTGTCATGTGGATACTTTGGTATTCAGGAGCTGTATCACTACAGTAATGGTCTATAACCTTCCCAAAGTATTTATATGCAGTAGGTTCGCCGCCACTAAAGCTAAAGTGAAAGTCGGTAAACCCATTTTCTCTTGCTTGACGTTTTATTTCGTCAATGGAATTTGTATATATTTCTAAGTCTTGGTGGTCAGGCGTGCTACTTCGAGCATAGGGCCAGCAATAGCTGCAATTGTAATTGCAAAACCTTGCAAGGATCCAGCTAACTGTGAACAAATTTGTGTTTAGTAGAGTCTTTTGACCAAAACTTGTTATGTCGTCAAACGGTATGTTTTGAAAATTGTTCATGTAACCACTCAAAATTGTTTATAAGGCTAATATCGCTCCTATTAGAAATCCCAAACTCCCTACCAACATTAGCGCCAGCAATAGCGTAATCGCCATAGCGTCTCTCAATGCCTTTTGTACACCAAGTATCAAGTCTTTGTTCTGTTTCTTCATTATTTTGCCTATCGATTATTTTACTACTCAACTTTGCACATTCTCTAAATGCACTTTTCCAAGTGTTAAACGGATCAGTATTAAAAGCTGTGATGTTTGCAACTTGTTCTACCGCAATAAAATGTGGACTAATACTTGTAGTCATGTCTAGTTTTGTTAAATCCATGTCTATTGTTAGTTTACGAGGAAATAATTTTACTCCTCCGTAACCGTACACCAACTCATTGATAGGATTTTGGCTACGCCATACGTGTACATGATCTAATTGATGTTCAGGAACAACATAATCAAAGTTAAAGTCGTTCAGTATTATTGCATCGGCATCTACAATCCAACACATTTTAGTAAAGCATTTCTTTGCAGCTTTAATGTGTGCTTGATGTATTCCTTTAACGCCATGTACACGCTTAGCCATAGGAAACCTAGCCTTAAGTGCAGCGTAGTTCGCATCTGCACTAGGTTCTTGATAACTTATGAATACAATATCATACATTACTATATACTATTATCGCTATATCATTTTCTGTTTGATTAGTTGATGATTCATACCTAGGGTATGTATAATTAACTTCCAAGTTATACTTACTACAAAAATTTTCAACAGATTTCTTTATCGAAAACGGTGGATATCCGATATCATCTATAATAATTATACATTCATTTTTATTATTGAAAATAAATTCTAATTCTTGTTCCACAATATTACCTCTATGATCTCCATCAACAATAATTAAGTCAAACGGTGTAATATCAAGGTGGTATAATTCACATTGTTTAATTTTTAGATTGCTTATGCTTTTATTATAAAGATCTTGTATTTCTAACATAGTATCAGGATAAATTATATTAGGTTTATATCGTTCGTATAACATTTCTAATATATGTACATTTCCGGGGTCATTAAAATAACCATCAAATTCGTTAATATCAATGCTTGTTATTTTTACATTACTCAATGCTTTTGCTATTTTGTAAGCGGATCCGCCTGCAAAGCTGCCAATTTCTAATAAATTTGTAACTTGATGTTTTTTACACAAATCGATTATAACATCTATTTTAGTATCAAGTAGCGATACAGGATCATCTAGAAGCATTTTAGTAAATTCTTTTGTTAACATTTTATTAATCCATTATATAAACTAGGCCAGATATCTTTATAACTTATGAATACAATATCATACATAGTTAATTATACTATATTTTTAATAACTTGTCAAGAACTACCATCGATCTTTTATCGATATTTGTTCATTAAATGTAAAGTTAATTTTTCGATGTTCGTCTAAATCCTTTAAAAATTGATTCCTAGATTCTTCGAAGTTAGAAATAATTTCACCTTTGTTTCCGGGTATTGATTGTATACGTGCATTTTGGGCAGCTATTGAAGTTTCGTTGGAATAATCAACATATCTCCAGGCGTCGTCTGGCTGTTTAAATGAATAATTAAAGTTTGCTGTAAAATTTCCAAATCTGTCAATATTAAACGACCCGTCCATAATTACATCTCCAGCAAGTCTGTCACCGAATACTTGATAAGTATCACTTGGATTAATATTAAAAGTTGCATCAAATGCGCCGCGGGTCCTCCAAAGTAATCTCATTAAAGGCCATACTTCGTTCATTAAACTATTTGCAAAGTTTGTAGGACCGTTGTCAATAATATCAAAATCAAATTTTTCATATTCAACTGATATATTTTTGTTTGTTTTAAAATCTATTGAACAAAACCTAGTAGTATCAAAATTTTGTAAAGTGTTTTTCTTATCAAAACTTGTAGTGTTTTCTAACAAAATATTAAAATATATAAGTCTAAGCATTCTGTGTAGTTTAGAACTAGTAAAATCTGAACTAATCCAGTTTTCTAAATAATAAGATTTAAGCATACCATATTTTGTTGAATTTTGTGATACAATGGTGTCTGGTGGTTCGGTAAATCCGTGTCCAGTGGCAACTGCTTGTAAATAGTTACTATTACGATGGCATAGAGTTAATGATTCGTATATATCTTGTAGTTTTTCTGTAGGGAATCCTACTATCCAATTAGTATGCGCTTGTATACCTACTTTATGACCGAGCTCTAAATTACGTTCAATAATATCTACAGTAATTTTTTTGTCCATGTCTTCAAGAACTTTATCAGATCCCGACTCGATACCGTAACTAAGGTGTTTACAGCCGCTTGCTGCTAAATCATTAAAATATTCTTCGTCCATTGCTTTGTGACATCTAGCATACCCTGTCCATCCAAAGTGTATACCACTAGCAATAATTCCTTTACAAAACGCCCTTAGTTCTTTAATATTACCATTTACTAAACTATCAAGGAACCAAATAAAATCTATACCATATCGTTCATTAAGTGTAAGGACTTCGTTTAACAGACTGCTTGACGAGCGTCCTCTAAATTTCCAAAAATGTGTTTCACTACAGAATACACATTTAGCTACACACCCTCTACTAAATTCAGTATTAACTCCGTTTGGCATATTATATTCGCTTATATCAAACGAACTATAATCAGGCATTGGCATAGTATCTAAGTTAAGTCGCATTCCGGGAGGCTGAGTCAACACCTGTTGTTGTTTGTTAATATTATTTTCTTCAATTTGACTTAGAATACTTAACAGCAGTTGCTCGCCTTCGCCTGATACTACATAATCATAATACCATTGTTCTTTCCCGGGCGGAAACGTATGACATTGAGGACCGCCTACAAGTATTTTAATATGCGGATATCTTATTTTTATCTGTTCAGCCATCCATTGTGTAGGTTCTTGATTACAGTAATATAAAGTAAATCCTATTACATCAATTTTATCTTCTTCGATTGCAGTAATATAATCTTCTAACATTAGTGATAAATGGTTGTGAATCGAATCGTGATAAGATTGTCCTGTCCATCTCCATTCTTGACTTCCGTGCCAGGGATCAAAATCTAAATTCCATTTTTTTGATTTCCGGTATGCTTTGATATTCAAGTCAACAGCATCAGATTTATATCCTGCATTTTTACATACAGAAACTAATCTTGCTAAATTATAAGGAGGAAAATTAGGCGCCCATTCAGGCAACAAGAAAAATCGAATCGAAGTGTCTCTTGTTATATTTTCTATTTGTAATTCTTCTAGATTTTTTTGAGGTTTAGATTTAGCATAAGGCAGTATTGCTTCCATTACGGCCATATGCTTATCGTCAAAATCTCCAATTTCACTATCCAAGTAAGTTCTCCTATATAGTATGTATTTTAAAAGCCGCCGAGTTTTTTATGTTCTGGCAACAATTTAATTTCTTGTTTAGAAATATTTAAACCCCTTAACATTTTTTTTCGGAATGGGGTATGTACAACAGAATTATTACCTTTATTAACATCAAGAAGGTATAATGTCTTATGGAATCTTTTTTTACTCATGTTAAGTAATTCGTTAATATCTCTTAAAAAATACGTTTTTAAATCTAAATGTAATAGTTCAGTTATATTAGATCGAGCTACGCTTGCATCACGCCAAGGAAGCATTATACATGGTATTCCCAATGTATGTGCTAGGTGTAAAATTCCGCCTTCGTATCCAATAACTGCACGACATTTCGATAATAGATTAAGTTTTTCTTGTATTGTAGTGTGTACAGAGTCCATAGTAACTATATCGTAGCCAAATTTTCTTGATAATTTAAAAATTTCTGAGTATTGATCTAAAGTATACATTTTATTAAATGGGTAATTGTTTGCTGTATCATCTACTAGATACTGTGGTAAATCTTGGTACATACTAAGGCAGATATACTTGTTATCTTTATATTTAATATCTTTTTTAATATAAGGAGAACATAATTTTGTATGATCTTCAAACCATATTTTGTTATCTATTATTTCTGGTTGGCCAAGTATAATATTTAAATCAAGATTGTAATAATCTACAAAAAATTTAAAGTTATTGTATTCTGATGTATTTTCGAGAAACTTAACTGTATCATATTGAGAATCAGCAATGGCACTAATAGTGCAAATTTGTGTGCCTAGTCCTTTACACCAGTTATATGGGATAGTTATAATCATTTTTTAATCTTTCATACATCCATATTGCTATTTTTTTATGTCCTTCGGCACTAGGATGACTCTTTCTAGTAAAATATATTTTATATTCTTCAGGAGGAGTCCATTTATTATGATCTTTAGTTGCTAACTTTTTTGTTCCTAACCAATTATCTATTAGCACATCTAACAAAGTATTGTTAGGTTTATTTAACCCTAAGTAATTTGCAAATTGAAATTTATGGTTTTCTTCTAGAGGACAATCTTCCATAAAGTTATGGAATGCATTTATTTTTATAATTTTAATATTATAGAGTTTTTCTATTTTTTCTATACTGCTCAATAGATAAAACATATCTACCGTAGGCACACAATGTATATTTTTCTTGCTGAATAAATCTCTATCGCCCAGTGTTGGTCCTCTAGTATCTTTTACAAATTCTGGATAGTTAAGTGGTATTTGAAATCTATCTCTTAATGGAGAACTTATTCCAAAAATTACAATATCATCTTGCGCAATAGATGCAGCATCTTTAAACAACTTATCT
>Ga0208545_1001472_pt1 | contig 10421 bp, 7 predicted proteins | sample DEB08_DNA_12_FD_185498 | JGI IMG/M metagenome (GOLD analysis project Ga0208545, IMG submission 185498) | Aqueous microbial communities from the Delaware River and Bay under freshwater to marine salinity gradient to study organic matter... | ecosystem: Environmental > Aquatic > Marine > Coastal ... | reverse complement strand
TTTTCTAACTTCCTTTATATTAGCCTCATCCCAATCGTATCCAGCCGTTACTGGTTGAGCGTTTGGTAATATATTACCAGAGTCATAATTAACTGCAGCAGTACCAGCTTGAAAAAATAAATGCTTAGCGGCCATTAGCTTTATACTACCACCCTTACCCATCTGCGCTTCAATCTCTGTTAGTCTCTTCGCCTTATCTTTAATAACATCTTGAGTTTTTTCGGTTGATGTATTTTTCTTCCACGAGCCGCCCTCAACACATCCACCCTCAGCAGGCTTACCATCTACAGGATGCTCTATACTAGAGTTATTAGTAACAGCAGGTATCTTAAATTCAGGCGTTGCCTTTAGAGTTGCCACCTCTCTAAATGTATCAATATATTCTTGAGCTATACTATCATTAAAGAACTTTCTCGCACCTGTTATGACGGTAAAATCTCCATAGGATCTCTTCTCCATATTCTTTTCAGATGTCTCGAAACTATCATTTTTAACAGTAATAAAGCTCTTACCGTTTACATCGCTTTGATATGTATTTGGAGAAAATAGAGAAAAAACTCTATTATCAAGTTTTAGGTTTGCTCCAGACCTGTGAGAGAATTGTGCACGTTCATAAGGTGCGGTATTATCAAACACTAAAGCACCGGCTTTCTGATTGAGAATATAACTATCCCTATCTATGTTTACTTCTTCTTGGTTCTCTATACCAACGTTAAATATATCTGTTATTGGATCTGCCATATTACTTTAGTTTAAGATGTTGCCGGGCCTGGTATTCCTTGTGTAGCGCCTGGGTAACCAGGCATGGCACCACCACCAGTGCTGTGTATTGATTTAATCGCTTCGGTTCCCATCAAAGTGCCAATCACAACCGGTAACCCTCTACTACCATTAATAAACGAAACCGCTACAGTGGCTCCAATTGGTGGTACACTAAATGTACCTTTAACTGCACCGTCTCTATTATCAGGTGCAAAACTATTATCATAGGTGTTATTAGCGGCCGAGCCTGGGTCTGTACCGTCATTACCAGCGGCCACTATACCACTATATGCAGCCGCTGGTGATCTAGTATCTGGGTTAGTAGGGTTGTTTGAATCATTATGAGGCTTAGTGTAATTACTAGCCGGGTTAAAACTTCCAAGCGCTCCACCAGAGTTAGGCTGTAATACATACGCCCACACCTCTGACCTTTTAAGCCGTTCTAGTGATTCTGATGTTAAGGTAGAACCTATATTTGATCCAAAAGGATTTATAAAATTCTCATTACCGCTAGTATCTGATTTATTTCTTATACTGACAAGAACACGGCCAAGCGCTTCTGTGTTTCTAGTATCAGAAATATCAGAATTTGCAATAACTGTACCAATATAAACTGCACTCATATTAAATTATTTTACTTGCCTTACCTAATACACTAGAAGCTCTATGTAATTGAGCTACCTGTTTATCTGCGTACCTGTTAACTACTCCTTGTACAGTGCCTGAACTAGTAACACTATTTGAGAGAGATGATACACTCACAGCACCAGACGCTGCATCTCTTAAACTCTTATTAGTTAAATTATTAACCGTCTCTAGTATTATACACTTAGCCATCGTTGCAGCTGCAAAGTTACAGTTTTCTTTATTTTCTACAAAACTCTTAACGTCTTCAACTGCGTCTTTTACGAAGTCTATAAAGGCTTTTACGGCAATTATAGTTGCAGCAACTGCCCCTAAAAGAGCGTCTATTTTAGCAAATCCACCGGTAATAGCACCGGTAATAGCACCGGCTATACCGTTAACAGCGTTATTAACAGCATTACCAATCATTCCAGCGGCAGCACCGACTGCGGCGTTAGCTGCGTTACCAATACCAGATACAACACCATTAATTATACCAGGTATCGACGATACAAGGCCGGATATCATAGTAGGTAAACACAGCACACCTTTGGCTATAGTTGTTAGTCCGTTAATTTTAACCGCAGCACTTCCGAGCGTTCCACCAACCTTGGAAGATAAATTGCTTATATTATCTAAAAGTCCCATCTTATTATATTTATCCTTGAAATCTAGTTTACAACAGCTATAATAAACATATGTTAATAGCTCATGAATCACCGCTCTCCATTATTGATGATATCTCAAAAATCACATCCTTCGACTATTGTCTAGTTCATCTATGTGAAACTCATCCCAAATATTATTCCTTCTTTAAACAATCACTACTACAGGGTAGAGAGGTGTTACTTGATAACTCAATCTTCGAGTTAGGTCACGCGTTTGATTCTATTAAGTTTGCGCAATACGTTGAAGATCTTAAACCTACCTATTATATTGTACCAGATGTATTGGAGAACTCTACAGCTACAATGTCGTCGTTTCGTAAGTTTAAATTACAATATCCAAATCTACCCGGACTTACTATTGGAGTTGTACAGGGTAAGACGTATCAAGAGTTAGTTGAATGTTATAAGTATATGTCGGATCATGCTGATTATATTGCAATCTCTTTTGATTATTCTTGGTACAGTACGATTGGTAATTACGAGAGTATTGTGAGACCCACTACTATTATGGACGCAGAGGACTCTGCAGTGTTTGAAGAACTTTACCAGAGAGATAAGCATCGTATGTCTTTAGAGCTATTAGCAGACGGTAGAAGAAAGTTTATTAATATGTTGATTGATGATGGTATTTGGAATCATAGTAAACCACATCACCTACTCGGCAACTCACTACCACAGGAGATGAAGCATTATAAGGGTATCAAGTCTATTAGATCTGTTGATACCTCTAACCCAGTTGTAGCTGGTATTAAGGGTATTCGTTATATTAAAGATTATGGAATGACACAAAAGCCCAAAACACTATTAGCCGACCTTATTGATTACGATGTTCATGACGAGCAGAAAGCAGACATACTATACAACACGCAACAATTTAAGACATTCTGTAATGAGTAGACACGTAGCATTTTTCTCACATACAGGTTCAGAGGTAAGATCGTTAATAGATCTCGGAGTTGTTCCTGATGTAGTTGTAACAGATAACGACACAGCGTACGAAAATCTTAAGTATTATTTCGACGAGATTGATGTTGAATTTTGGCTTATCGCTGAACCAAAGGTATTTCCAGTACAGACATATGATGTAATATTACAAGAAGATGATATTGTAACTCTGCATGGTTGGATGAATATAGTACCGGCTGAAATATGTGAGAGATATAATATATACAATGGTCATCCTGGTCATATAGTAATGTATCCAGAATTAAAGGGTAAGGATCCGCAGGAGAGAGCCTTTAACAGTATCGATAAGTATAAGTTTGTTGGTTGTGTTATTCATGAAGTCACTGCCGGTATTGATGAGGGGTCGGTGGTTGTTGTAGCTGAGCAGCGTATAAAGAATCTTATTAAGATAGCGACGCTAAATGGCATGTATACAGTATGTAACAAGTTATCACTAGTAACCTGGGAGACTTTCTTTAGGAACTTACATATAATAATGGAGAAGGATCTTAACTATGATGGTACTGTTAAGAGTTATAGAAAAAATATACCAATTTACTGTTAATGGATAAAAAATTACTAATATCGTTCTCTGGAGCTCAGAGTACTGGAAAGACTACACTACTTAAGAAGTTAAAAGAATATAATGATCACGTTAGATTTGTGCCTGAGGTTACAAGGTTAATTAAGAGAGAGTGTGGTGTAGAAATTAATGAGGCTGGTAATGAGATGACTCAGTCTCTTATTATGATCGAACACTTTAAAAATATTGTTAATCATAATCGGCAGTATAAAAATAGGAGTACTATTTTAGATAGGTGTTTGTTAGATGGTGTTATATATACTAATTATCTAGATAATTTTAATAACTTAGAGGGGTGGTGTCTTCATCAGGCTCTTTATATTTATGAAAGTTATATTAATCAATATGATGTAATATTTTACACTGATCCGGCTGACGTTAAATTAGAAGATGATGGTGAGCGTAGTATAAATAAGGAATTTAGAGATGAAATTATATATATGTTTAATAGATTTATTGAGAATGATTCTCCTCTACTGCTTAAGAGAGGTAACATTGTTGTGCTGAGTGGTACTGTGGAAGAGAGGCTTCAGATTATTCAGAATACTTTATCAGAAAAAGGACTTGAAATTAACATCAAATAATATATAATAACTATATGGCATTAAAAGAACTAGACAACTCAAATATTAGTAAGCACTTAGGTCAATCATCTAAGTATAAGTCTACTTACGACTCAAGCCTCTTAGTGAAAGAGCCGAGACAATCAAACAGAACTCACCTTGGACTAAGTGATGATAATTTACCTTTTGTGGGACAGGATACCTGGAACGCGTATGAGGTGTCAGGATTAACTAATAATGGTCGCCCTGTTTCAGGAGTTGCAAAGATTGTATATCCATGTGATAGTGAGTATATTGTTGAATCTAAGTCTCTTAAGTTATATTTCAACTCATTCAATGGTACAAAATTAGGTTATGATGAACGCGCTGTGTTAGATAAAATTGCTTGGACATCACGAGATGATCTATGTGAGTTGTTAGGGTGCATGCAAGTAGAAGTACACGTACATACTAATAAGGCAGTTCTAGAGGATCCTACGGCCGCTAAGAATGAGTGGCAAATATTAAATAAAAACACTACTATATCTAAAGGTGATTTAAGACCATTAATCACAGAGTACATTACACTAGAAGATGACTATAATGTTGATAGTGTTCAGTTTAGTGTATATAATGAAACTCCGGAGTTGTTAGAGGTTATTAAAGATGCTCCTACAGACTGGGTTCATTATCATAGTGCATTGCTTAAATCTAACTGCCGGGTAACGTCACAGCCAGATTGGGGTGATGTATATATTGATATTAAGAGTGATGATACTGTAGATCCGATCTCATTATTGAAGTATATTGTATCATTCAGAGATGAAAATCATTTTCATGAAGAGATTTGCGAGACTATTTATAAAAGATTATGGGACACTCTTAAGCCAGAGAAGTTAGCAGTCCGTTGTTTGTATGCCAGAAGAGGTGGTTTAGATATTAATCCAGAGAGAGTGTCTCATAGTAGTCTTAAACACAATGCCTTGAGTGATGTAAGTATCGCTCATATTAAGACACCTAAGCAATAGATTATAGCTAGCCTAACATAAAAGTCCTGTATGTTGAAAGATGTGCAGGATTTTTTGTGTCTATAGACTAAATAAAGATACATATGATCAAACTGTTTAGCGAAAAGGTCTCCCCGACCTTTACTAGCTCAAACCATAACATCCTAACAGTTGAGAGCTTCGAAGAAGTTTTCTTCGATGTTTTTGAATTTGAGATAAACGGTACTAAGTACATTGCGGAGAAGAGGTCTGAATATAAAGGCAATCCTGTAGTTACTATACCTATAGTAGAGAGTGGAGTAGAGAAAGAAATGCCCTTTGTCTTAATGAAGGGAGAATTTGAGGTTCTCTTTAGTAAGGAAGGAAGCGAGTTTGTTGTGGAGGATGTGGAGGATGATGTATTATCTTATATAGAGGATGAAATGTCAAATGAGGCTTTATTAGAGAATAAAGAAAGTATACTACAGGACATTCATAATGCTCGACGTTTATCAGAAGAGTATGCGGAGCGTGTTAAGCTGCAGAAAATAGAAGAGGCAACTAAGACTATTGAGGAAAAAGAGCAGGGAATTAAAGATTTCTTTGCTAATGCTAAGAGTGATTTACTTGATGATTTTAATAATTTTATTGTCGAGAATAGAAGCGATCTAGAAGCATATAATGAGCAGAAAAGTAGTGAGTTAGAAAAGTATCTCACTACAAGGATCGAGGATAACTTTAGTAAGTTCTTTAACAATAACAATAAGCGTATTGAGGACCTCACATCTACACTAAGTGAAAAGGTTAACGGTCTTGTTAGTAATGTGGTTGATGAGAGGGTTAACCCTGCTCTGTATGATGTAATTAGTAAGAATAAGGATGGTCTTGTTGCAATTACAGAGAGTATTAATAATACATTAAGTGAAACTGAGCAGAGAGTACTTGAGAGTGTTAAGTCTGAGATTGAGAAGAATAAAGATTATGTTAGTGGTGTAGAGCGTACTATTGTAGAACAGCATGTTGAGCTCAACGACAAGATTAAAAAGGGTGTAGATAAGGCTCTTGGTAGGGTTGGTAATATTAAAACGGCTGTACTTGTTCTTAAAGAAGAGCTTGAGCATAGGGTTGATAATGCTGGAGAAGAGATTAAGGAGCTCTGCGAGGATACTATTAAGGGTCTTAAGGGTGATATTGAAGATAGAGTTCAAATTACTATTGATAAGAACAAGGAGTTCATTAGTGAGGCTAAGAAAGATATCGATAATAGTAATAAGTTATTAGATGAGAGTGTTAAGGTTAGTGTTGATAGAACTATTGGTAAGATAGAGAGTGTTAGTGAAAGTGTTAATAGTTTAGAGGATAAGTTAGTAGGTGAGATAAAGCAGACTAATAAAAAGATAGAGGTTGTTAGTGCTAAGAGTCAGCAAAGAGTTGATACTATTAACGAGGATGTAGCTGCGGTAAAGAAGAAACTATCTAGCGAGATTGTTGATAAGACTAAAAACATTAAAGGTGCTGTTGCTAAGACTGTTAGTAGGCTTGAGGAAAAGGTTCAAAACGAGCTAGCAGAAAACAAGCAGTATGTTAGTGATGTAGAAAAAACCTTAGTACAACAAAATGTTGAGCTTAATAACGCTGTTAACTCTGGTGTTACTAAGACGTTAAAAAAGGTTGAGTCTATAGAGTCCTCTGTAGACGTATTAAGAGAAGATATTAATTCGTCATCTAAGAGCATTAGTGTTTTAGAGGAAAAGGTACTTGACGAAATTAATACCATTGATAAGGGTATTCGTAAGTATTATGATACTAAAATTGATACGGTAAAAAATGACTTAGAGGAACTCACAGAGGATCAAAAGAAGTATTTTGTTAATCTTATCAGCGAGAGTAAGCAATCTTTACTTAAGCAAGTTAATAAAGATAAGGATAAATTTAGAGAGTCATTACTCAACGAGGCTAAGACTTTTAATTTAAAATTTAGTCGAGAGGGTGATGTAGACAAGGTAGGTGATGATACACGAGAGTTTGATCCAGAGGCTGCGGTTGGTGAGTTTGAGAGAGATCAAAGCAAGCTTAAGAGTGAGTTGGAAAAGGCAATAGGAGATAGGTTTACAAACGAAATTTCGTCTCTTAAGAAGCTTATTGAGTTCTCATCAAGTGGTGGTAGTGTTGCTAAGCAGTTTGCTGATGGTGGTGTAATGAATGGCAATCTTACTGTTGTTGGTACAATTTCAGCAAGAGAATATCTAGGTATTCCAAGTACAGATATAAGTGGTGATTATTTACCACTTTCAGGTGGTACTATAAATGGTGATGTTACTATTACCGGAACACTTTCTACAACACTGCTTGAGGCGCTATCAGCTAACATTACTGTCTTAGATATTAAGCAGTATGAGCTATCTGGCTTTAATGTAACTGGTGATGTATTAATAGATGGTAATACTAGTACAACTGGACTATTATCTACAGCGTGTGGTGATAGTTCTGAGTGGTGCAGTACATACACAACGGTAAGCGCTAATAGTGCTATATGGTCCGACCACTTTGATAGCTCTGAAATAGCTTCAGCAAGTGGTAACTGGGATAGTACCTATACGACTGTTAATACAGAGAGTGCTGATTGGGAGAGCACATATACAACTGTATTAGGTAATAGCGCATTTTGGGATGGTAACTTCTGTGATGAGATTGTTTATATGAGTGAATTAAGTTCTTGTGAGACAGGTGTCATATCTGTTTCAGCAGAGCTTGCAATGAATGACAATCCAATATCACAATTGCATTACATTGATTTTGATCTCGTTCATAACGTAGCACCTCAAGAGGGTAGATTGTCCTGGAATGAGGCAGATGGGACACTTGATCTCGGACTTAAAGGTGATGGTGGTGTTAATCTCCAAATAGGAATGGAGCAGGTTGTTAGAGTTAAGGCTAGTGAGGAAATTACCAACGGTCAGGTGTTATATATAGATGGTGCTGTAGGAATAAATCCAACAGTGTCTATCGCCTCTAATGATATACAACTCGAAGCACACTCAGTTATCGGTGTAGCAACGGAAGATATAGCTAATAACCAACTCGGCTATATGACTGTCCAAGGCTTAGTAAGAGGTATTGATACATCTAATATACCGACTGGTGACATTGCCTATCTCGGTTTAAATGGATCATTAAGTGCTACACCACCTGACTCACCAGACCATGAAGTAAGGGTTGGTTATTGTGTCATAAGTAACGCCACAACCGGTATTCTATACACCAACATCGATCTTGGTGAGCATCTTAACGATATACACGACGTTCTCTTAACCAGTCCACAAGCAAATGATACACTACTATATAACAGCGTATCAGGATTATGGGAGAATCAGACAACTAACAACTGGGAATCAACATACACAACAGTACAAGGTAATAGCGCTAGTTGGGGTGAAGCTACTTCTATTGTTGGTAATTTAAGTTCTTATAGCAACATCACAACAGAAACAGCTTCAACAATTAACGTAGCTAGTACGGATGGTATTATACTAGTAGACGCCTCTGCTGGAGCTGCTGTTATTAATCTACCAGGCGCGGTTGGTAGTAACGGTAGAAGAATAACAATAAAGAAAATAGACATTACTAATAATACTGCTACGCTAAGTGCTAATACAAACATTGATGGTATAGATACATTTACTATTAATAAGAAGTATGATGCAGTAGAGGTGATGTCAGATAACACTCAATGGTGGATCATCTAAGACTAAATATAAATAACTAAAGAATCATGTCATATCAAACAATTAGGTTAGCAGACACATCTGCAATAGGAGTAAACTCAGATAATGTAATATCTGGAGGTAATTGGGTTGGAGATGTATATACTGGTGCTGGTGAACAGAACGATTATACATATGTAGGTGTTAACCTACAAACTGATGAAGCTGGTACTCTTACATTTGAATTCTCACAAGATGGTGTTACCTGGTCGCAGTACCCTGTTACTGAGTTTAGTGTTGCAGCTAATATTAATGAAGTGCATGGTGCTTGGAAAGGTACACGATGGGTAAGACCTAGGTTTACCGGAACTGGTGGTAGGACATCCTTTAAACTTAGAACAATGTATTCTGATGTGCCAATTACATTAACAGCTCCACTTAATCAGTCCATCGGATCGGATCAAGATGCTACTGTAGTTAGAGCAGTTGCTATTGGTGAAGATCCAACAGGCGCTTATACCAACCAACGTGTAGATGGGCGTGGGTTTGCAACAACAGAGAACCTAACAGCAGGTGAGGTATATACTACTGATGTTTTAGACTTGCAAGGATATACTCAAGTAGAAACACATATTCAATCAGATGCCGCTGGTACACTAACGTTTGAGTTCTTAGCTGGACCAAACCACCCCGCTGATGTTGTGAGAACATTAAGCGTGCCGTACACACCGCCTGGATTTAGAACGTTTGGCGCGCCAGCATTTACACCATATGTTAAATACACCTTTACAGCTTCTACTAGTTCGAGTAACTTCTACTACGATACAAAGTTTACTACAAAGAGTATTAACGGTCAGATTCTCGCATTAGAGGATTTTATCTCACCATCGATGGTAGCCAACTTAGGAAGAAACGTTATTGCTGGTAAAAAACCTGGGCCTAATAATTTATATTCAAACGTCGCTATTGATTCAGAAAATAGACTTGATGTGTCTATCCCCAAGTCTGCGTTCGGTGAAGTTAAGACTGCAGAACTTACACCAGTTATTCAAGCATCGTTTCCATACCCCGTAATTAATACTAAAATATGGTCACAGACGTTGAGCTCATCTGGTAGTATTACCGCGGAAAGTAGTACAGTTAGTGTGAGTGCTGGAGCTGCTAACAGTTATGCAGATCTTAAAACTATAAGACAAATTAAATACAGACCCGGACAAGGTGTAACTGTTAGATTTACATCGATCTTTACACCACCTGTTGTTGGTAGTCACCAAGAAATTGGTGTAGGTGATGATACTGATGGCTTCTTCTTTACTACAAGCGGGGCTGAGTTTGCTATTAACAGGCGTCGAGGTAGTGTAGATAACTTTACATTACAATCTGATTGGAATCTCGATCCAGGTGACGGCTCACAGGTGCTGCCTGTTATTGATTTTACTAAGGCAAATGTACACGAGATTCAATACCAATGGCTAGGGTATGGAGCTATTACTTATAAAGTGGAAGATCCTGTAACTGGTGAGTTTATACCGGTTCATAGAGAGCAGTATGCAAATGCTAATACGCTGCCAAGTGTATTTAACCCAACACTACCTCTAACAGTTAAA
>Ga0208545_1001465_pt1 | contig 10439 bp, 16 predicted proteins | sample DEB08_DNA_12_FD_185498 | JGI IMG/M metagenome (GOLD analysis project Ga0208545, IMG submission 185498) | Aqueous microbial communities from the Delaware River and Bay under freshwater to marine salinity gradient to study organic matter... | ecosystem: Environmental > Aquatic > Marine > Coastal ... | reverse complement strand
GAGATCTCTTCTGTAAATTTTAAGACTTCACTTTGTCTTTTTTCTTAGCGGTCTTTTCAGGTTGTCGCTTAGAATTTTGTTTTACCCAATTATAATAGGTTTCAGCTTTATCTAATGGATCTGTAACTCGCACTATTTCTGGTGCAAATTCTACAGATAATCTCACACATTCAAGTCTGATCTCTTCATCATTTAAATGGTTATCTTTATCCATTGTGTAATAGTTCTCTTAGCTTAAAGACTTCTTGAACTGTTCTGTCATGATTAGGATGTTGTTTATCCCAAAATGGAGAACCTTCTTCTTGTAAAGATGTTATCTCTTTTTGAAGATCTTTAGCTGTCATATATGATGATGTATCTCCTTTAACAACTTCATCTTCAGATAACTTATCTGCAAGTTGTGAGAATGCTTTTACAACAGAAATATTATCTCCAAGTCTTGAACCATCTTGTAAGTAAGTATTTTCTAAAAACTCATTACCTAAAGTAGATGATGCTAATCTTTTAGCTTGATCTAATCTTTTTGCATATTGAGGACCAAACTCTCTTTTAAGTTCGTTCTCAGTATTTAATCTTGTTTCAGTAGCTTTTTCTTCTGCTTGAATAGAATTACCTTCTGCAAAATTATTATAGTATTTAATTAAGCTTTCAGCTTGTTGAGGTAATAAACCAAGTCTATGAGCTTCTACATTAAAAGATGCTACTAGATCTTTATCTAATTCTCCTTCCTTAAAACTATATTTATAATCTTCAGGTTTTTCAGGAGCGCCAAGTTTATTAAAAACTGCCTTCCAATCATCCTCCGTTGCAAATTTATTTGGTACTGGAATTTTATCTGCACCTACTATCTTTTGCGCTGATAGATATGATTTAACAAAGTCGCCCATATCTTTAAAATTTTCTAAAGATTTTTCTGCTCTGTATTCATCAGGAATTAAATCCTGAAAATTTGTTTGTGTTGTCTGCTCTCCAGATAATACTGAAGTTTGCGATTGATCCGTTGTAGTATTAGCTATCGGATCAGATTGAACTTGTTGTTCAGTTGTCTGATTGTCCATTAAGTTACTCCTTATGAGGTTTAATCATCGCTTTTAGAAAAATCAAAATTGATCTTTGACCTTCAAGAAAAGCAGTTTCGGTACTACTATCTTTTGAAAATGTAGTAACAAACTCATGACATCTTTTTTCGAGGTCATTCAAAACTCTTTGACCTTCTTCAGTATCGAAGATGATCTTGTAATCTTTTTTTAATTCTAATAATTTTTTATTCTGTTGGTCCATTTAGAACTTCTTTAGCTAATGGTGCAGCATTCTTAGCCATTTCACTTTCAGCTAATTGTTGTTGCATCTGCATTTGTTGTTGTTGCGCTTCTTGTCGTTCCATTCTTATTGTTTGAACTTCTTTATCACTCTTAATCATTCTTGCTGGTAAACCTAATGTTTGAACTAATTGTTTAACTAAACCATTTTCATCGATGTAATCCATGACTGGCATTGTTTGAGCAAGAGAACCAAACAGTTCTAAACCTCTCATAACATTTTGTAGCTCTTGTCCTTTTTGAGCTAGAGCCATTGGAGATACATACTCAATATCAATCTCTTGATTAGCAAGGATAGCTGGAGCTTCTACAAATAATCGGTTTCTAAGCATTATTAAAAATACTCTATTAATCATTGGCTCAAGTAATTCACTTTGTATTCTTCCCATTACTGGACCAAGTATTCTCATCTTCTCTTCATTTCTTTGTAAAACTTCTGTTGCAGTCATTGTTCTATTGGATTGAATTTGCAACTGATCTACATGAAACATTCTAGCTATAGCTTCTCTTCTTGCATTCTCTGCATTCAAAGTAGCTGATGTGTTCTGGCCAATGTTTAATGGTTCAATACGATCTCTTGAGCCGCTCCTATAATAATTTAGACTTCCAGGTGTCATTCTAATTGGAGCTAACATACTATCATCTGGAACTAGCAAAGGAGGATCAATTTGTTTTGCTGCAGCTTTTAATCCATGTTCAACCATCTTGTTTAAAACTTTAACGTCAGGCAAAGCATTCATCGAAGGAGATCTTCCATAAATTTCTGTTGATGATTTTAAATATCTTGAAACAACATAAGGATTTTCATTAAATCCACCTACTGAAATTATATGATCTGTTCCATGTTCAAAGTAAATACTCTGAAACTTCATATTTTTTTTATCTTGTTTAGATCCATCGTAACTAAATCTAGGTCTAACAATGTGACAAATCTCTACTTCATCATAAGGATTAGATTTATGAGTATTGTTTATTTCTTTAGATAAATTTTCTGCACCAAATTTTTGGATAGCTTGATCTACAGTAAGTTTAAATTTTCTATAAACATTATCAATTAAACCTTTTTTATTTTCTTCAACATAAATTTCTTTAATGTGTCTAGCTGAAAACCGAATTATGTCATCTTCATCTTCTTCAACCATTAAGCAAGAAGTTCCAAAGGCAATCAAATCATGGTAATTTTCAAAAATTTCCTGTTGAAAGTTTGATCTAGCAAAAGCTAAATACATCTTATCAATACTATCTTCTAGCCATTCTCTAGCTTCATCACTCTCATTTAATACTGCTTCTTTATATCTTAAAGAAAACCATCTATTCGCAGATGATGTAAGCATTCCATGTAGTGAAGCTGCTAGTAATTCTAAAGAGTGTATTCCAGTAGCATCAAAGATTTGAGTAGATCTTTTATCTCCTCTAGCTCTTTCCTTAGTAATCTCTGCTTTTCTAGGTAGCATAAGATCTGCTATTTCTTGCCAATGGCTTTCCCAAGTAGATCTTTTCTCCATCAATCGTGATAGATTATTCTTTAACTCTGAAGCTAGTTTTCTAAGTTCTTGTGATTGCATTATCTATTTTTCTTCTTTTTTAAAACTTTTTGTACTCTGTTAATTTTCTTAAAAAGAATAATTTGTCCTTGTTGAATTTGTAAAATTTCAGTTCTCATTTTAGTTGTTTCATTTAAGTTCCACCCAATTAATCCTATTGCGGCAGCTAATGCTAAACCGACAATTTTATCTTTTAGATCCACTACTTTTTCTTTTTTCTTTTAGCTTTATTCTTTTTGCTATTTGGAAAACCAGCTTTCATATTCTTGTAAGCTTTAGATGATATAGTTGATTTCTTTTTTGATCTGGAAGTTCCAGCTTTTTTTCTTTTATTTATATTTCTGTATAAACTCATAATTAAGCTCCTAATAAAGTTTTTTTGCCTAGTGTTGCTTTTGATGTGTCTCCAGTAACTGAAGTTAAAACGGTCTTTTTTCTGCCTTTTCTTTTATTTTTTAATGCTATTTCTTCTGCAGTAAGATTTTCTTCATCTCCATAAAGAGGTGTTGTGTTTTCTTCTCCAGCTCCTCCTTCACCAGGAAAAATTCCTACTTGTGGTGGAGTTTGTTTATTTTTATCAGCATCTCTATCTTCACCGCCTCCATCATTGCCTCCGACATTACGTAGTCCTTTTGTGTAACCTTTAGCATCTAATTGAGATTTAAAATCTTTTGATAAAATTTGTTCTGTACTTAAACCTTGAATATTAACTCCTACTTTATTAGCAAACTTCATTCTTCTGTTTAAATTCATTTTATCGCTAACATTTTTAACAGTTTGTATTCCTGGATGATTATCTCCAATTCTTTCAAAAATACTTTTTTTAACTGTGTAACCAAATTTATCTTTTTTAAATTTTGATTTTCTTGCTTGTTCTTTTTTTAATTGATCTGCGTAAGTATCAACTTTTCTTTCGTCTGATTTATCTGATCCGCCTGATCCAGCTGGTCCACCCATATTAACCTCCTAATAAAGTTTTTTGATCAATGTTTTCATCTTCAATTTCTGATAAGCCAGTTCCAGTTAAGATAGTTGATCTTCTACCTTTTCTGTTTAATTGCCTTCTTCTTAATTTTTCAGCCTCTTCTTTTTCTCTAGCTTCATCTTCTGCAGATGGAACATCATCGGTACTTGGCATTTCCAATGGTGGTGGAGCTGGCATTTTTGGTGGTTTTAGAAATCCCATAGTTATATTACCTCGTAATTGCTTTCAGCTTTTTGCTGTAAGCTTTTGTTGTTGTATATTTTTGTTTCTTCCATTCCAGTCGCTAAACATCTAAGCGCATCGCAAGGATGGCTTGAAAAATCATGAACTGGTTTTGATTTAAAAGTTCGATCCTTATCACTATATTTTCTGTGATAATGTCTAAGAGCAATAAGCAGTTGCTTACAGTTATCACTATCGATCTTACATCTGGGTAAAATCATTTTTACTGCATGAATACCATCTTCTAAAAGTATTCGAGCTGCAGTCCTAAATTTTATTCCAAGCTGATAAAAAACTTCTCTTCTAGTTTTACCAGTAGAGAACTCAGTTTGATCCAGGTCATGCGGTGCATAATGTGTTTCGTAAACATAATCCTTTTCTTTTAGGACCTGGACATAATGCGGTAGAGCTTGGTTATTGTTCTCGTAATAGTCTATCAAATGGATTGAGTGGTTAATCTTTTGAAAGAAAATTATTGATGTACTATCGTTAAAACCGAGATCTATTGCAGTTGATACTGGATAAGCTGGATCATAAGGAACAGATCCTATTTGACCATTATCGTCTAGTTCTTGAATAATATCACCATAAATAGAGCCACTAATATTACCAATAAAAGAACACTCAAATTCCTGGTCGTATTTAGCTTTGCCCATGACGGACAGAGCTGCATCCAATTCTTCTTGATCGACAATTTTTGTTTGAGAAGCTTTAGCTTTATATAGAAACCATTTATCATCCGCTTGAGCTTTATTGTAGTAGTCATAAAATATATTATTCATTCCTTTTGGTGTTCCACACATAACCATAAAACCTTTACGGTCTGATAATGCTGGTGTTACAACTTCATCTATTAGAGAAGGATTAATTTGAGCTGCCTCATCTATGATGCAACCGTCTAAGTATATACCTCTAATGCTATCTGGATTTTCAGATGACAGTAAAGAAATCCTAGCACCATTTATAAAATCACAACGCAATTCACTTTCGTTGTATTTAGTACCAGGAATACTTTTTGTGTAATACTTCAGAAAATCAAATGCGATGCTTTTTGCCTGTTTGTAAGTTGGAGCAATGTAAGCGTATCTCGGATTGTGATTTTGATTTGTCATAGCCGCCTTAATAAGATGGTTAAGACAAAGTGTGGTCTTGCCACAACGTCTGTGCAAACACAAAAGTGAATATCTATGTTTATCTAATTCTTGATGTATATAAGCCTGAACATTTCTTGGCTTATACGGAATTTGGATTTTCATTAAAATATAGCAGCACCTAATATAAATCCGATTGCGAAAGTGATTAGCAAAGGATGATCAATGCAAAGCATTTCAATTTTAAATCTTAAATTATTAATAAAGTTAATCATCTTAGTGGACCGTTGGTGGATTTTCTCCAAAGTTAGATCTCATGTGTATTCTGTTAAAAACAAATTCGCAGAAATCTTCTATGTCTTGTTCGGTTTCAAAACCTGAAAAGTTTATTATCAAGTCATTGTCATAAGCCTTAAAGCTTATTGCGGTTACATTGCGAAACTTATCTTTGATATATTTAGTCATCTGTTTGTCTGTGTGTTTTTTCTATCGGTAATTTATGTATAAGAGAGCGCGCCACATTTTTGGGGTATCGGTCCGTAGAAAAAAACAAGTTTACTTCTGTCAGGTAAATCACTTTTGCATGTCAGCCTAACGCTCTAGCCAGGAAACATAACATTTATTTTACAAAATGTGCTGATATGGTGCTAACAATCCTATATCTCTACAATGTACTTGCAATTTAGAATCATTCGAACCTCATGTCGTGTGCGAGAACTATGTTTGTGTCCTAGCTACCCAACTCTGAAACATTCTTCATCTCATCTTCTGAACTGTTCCAAGTTATCTCAATCTTCTGATCTACTTCGACTTGTTGTTTGTCTCCATAGATTGCAACAAGCTTAGATGCCATCCATCGATAATGAATTAACTTCTCTCTAGTTACTGCAATGCTTTTGTTATCTGCATTCTCTAATTCTGTAATCATCTTATCAAGATATGTCTGAGCTGCTATCTTACGTGCAGTCAGTATTCGTTCCGCAAAGTCTTTATCGGATCTGATCCAGTCATAAACTTTAGATAATGAAGGCGCATCTTTGTTTTGGCAAATGGTAGTGAGAGGAGTACCATTCATCAATAAGCGTTCTATATCGTCAGCTATCTGTACTGTTAGTTCTAGTTTTTTGGTCATTATTATTCTGTTTTAAATTCAGTAATGCTTTCGCTTTACCTTCAGGAGTTTTAGGTCCTGTACTCCAGCCTCCGTGCATTCTGCATCTAATGTTACCATTCTTCATCAATATTCCAGAAGCCTTACAAGGCAATTTATTCTGTTTATTTATTGTCTGACATTGCAGTCTGTATTTATGTCTTGCAGCCATTAACGGTTTTAGGATTAAAAAAAAAAGAGAAAAAAAAATTATACTTTTCAAATCCGTTCTGGAACGGTTTTAAGTACAAGTACAATAGTTATAATTATACAGCACCTGGATAGATTTCCAAGTTACTATTTTCTAATTTATTTTATAGGAGAGTTTATTTATTTAAAAAGATTTTAAGAATATCAAATTAAGTACAATATTCTGTTAAGTTTGCAATACTTTTTATTATTTATTTTAATTTTATTACACAACTTACTTAGGACTTTCTCATATCTATTTTTAATCTGATGTCTTGTAAAACCAAAGTGTTTAGCAATCTCTGTCCACTTGAAACGCTGTGCTTTCATCCAAATAATTTGTCTATCAAGAATAGGATCTTCTGATATGTCATTCTCAATACTTACCAAACAGTCTATCGCAAACTCCCATCTGGTTATTTGTTTTGGTGTAGCTCTTAACTTTAGCATTTGCTTTTCGTAATAGGCCCAGTCTCCTTGCATATACGTTGTCTCTAAAAGATTATACATACTAGCAGCCATTGGCGGTTTTGGACCTGAAAGAAATCTCTCTGTCCTGGCAGCTTCGTTAATCAAGTTAATAATATTTGATAAAGCAAAAACTTCTTTTTGTATTTGTAACTCAGCTGTCATAGTTACCATTTTGATAAGTATAAATATTCTGCTTAACTTTATTGAAACCTTTATTTGAATAGTTCTTTGTAAACCTTATGCTCTCAAGAAAAGCTTTGTATCTTGGCATCTCAAAGTATGTGAAATTATTATGTGTGATGAGTGGTTTGTAATCTATATTTAACAGCGCCAGGCGTTGCAGAGCTTCTTTAATTTTAGGCAATGGAACGATCATGTGGTCCGCACAATCAATCATTCTAACGTACGGTGTTAATCTTTTAAGATCATAGTTCTTGCAAAGATAAGAATATAATTTGAAATCAAATGCAGACATTTTAAGATCAAATATTTTAGGATCACTTATATAAAATTGGCGCAAATGCTTTCCTCCTATTAGCTCTCTGATCTTCGTTTAATTTTTTTTTGAATAATTCTTTGTTCGGACAATCTGGATAATGTTTAACTTGCTGATACTCCAGGAACTGAAGCCAATGATCAGGATCTAGCATTACTGGATCTGATGCAAAACCATCCTTATAATCTGGAGCTATCTTTTTGACGTGGACATGGATCATCATATCTCCAACTAATTGATACCAAACGATATATGCTGGTATTCCAGCCATTTCGGCTAATTCCTTAGTTACTTTGTGCTTTTTATTCCAGCCTTGACCATTGTTAAATACGGTTTCAGCTAAGAAAAGTGGCTTAGAACAAGCATTACAAGTCGAAACTTGGTCTATATCGCTAAAACCTAAGCAATTATGCTGTTGTCTGTGCCAGTTGCTATATCCAGAGAACTTAACTCCTTTAAAATAGACCTTTTTAACCATAAAAAACCCATTAAACGACTAAAATAGATATTCAAGAGAAAAGTTGCATAAATAGAAATAAAAAGTTGCATAACTGCCAGTATTCTATAAAAGCCTATATATGAAATTAATTGATCGATATGATCCAAAACTATCAGAAGCTAATCAAAGACTATCTGCAAAAAATTTAATTTCTACATATACAACAGAAAGAAAAATTCCATACATTGAAATGAGATTGTTAGGAGATCAGGTTATTGCAACAGTAACTTTTGATTTTTGGTACGATAAAAAAAGAACTAAAAAATTTGCTGAATTTGATAAGATCAACAGAACTATAGAAGGTCCATCAGATGAAGTTTATAAATTAGCTGCCAAACAAGCGTCAAAGATAAGTCTAAGTTTATCTTCAATATTTAATGATGAATGGCAAAAAACTTTAGTAAATTTATTAAACAAGCCAAGCAAAAATAAAACGGTTTTAAATTTAGGATTATATAGAAATAATAATTATGGAATTTACGACATCACTAATCCATCAATCTTATTGGACCAAAAAATTAAAGAAAGTGGAATGTCATTAAAAGATGTTGCATTACTTTCAGGTCAAAACGAAACTACATTGTTTAGACATTTAAAAGGTACGTTTGAAATTTCAAGAGATGCTGCAATCAAGTATGCAAAAGTTTTAGGTTGTGATCCAGCAAAAATTTTATTTAATGATTTATCAATTCCAGTCTGGGGATCTGCAGATACATTAGAACAATCATCAATCGAAAGACTTTCAGTTTATGCTTCTGAAATAACTGCAAATGAAAACTTAGGTGTTATAGAATGTCCAAGAGAAATTTATAGACCTGATGTTAAAGCAATTAAAATTGATAGTCCAAACTCTCATTTGCATGGTCATGTAGGTTTTTATTATAATTCAAATGAGCCAATAGATTTAGAAGATCAAATGGTAATAGTTGGAACTAATTTAAAAAATTTAGTTGGTGGCGAAATAAGACAAAGATATTTTATTGGAACTTATAAAAAAAATAGAAATGGAAGAACTGTAGATATTCACAGTATAGATCCAACAGTAATAGATATTTCAGGTGTAACTCCTGATGAAGATTTCCATAGCTACGAAGATTTTGTTGGTTTAGAAGAAGGTCAAAGAATTGTTATTGATGACATTACTCCAACTTTTGTTGCACCACTTGTAGCTCTTATAAATCCATCAGAAGTTTTTTCAGATAAAAAAATTGATATTCAAAAAGCTTACAATGAAATTTATACTCAGAGCAGAACTGATGAAGTCAAAGCTTTAAAAATTTTTAAAAATAATCAAATGAAATCTATTATTGAAGAACAGCTTGAAGATAACATTGATGATTATGTAGATCAAATGAACCATCAAAAAATAAAAGCATTAATTATGGCTGATAAGAAATTACAATCAGTTATTAGTACAGCTGCTTATGGTAAAGCAAAGTATGAGAAAAAAATTGACATCAAAGAAGAAGCTAAAAAAATAAAAGCTGATCTATCTGCAAAAGAAGAATTAATAGTCAGAGAAGCTGTTGATAGATTACAAGAACAAATGGATATTCCAGGTCCAGATGATGAGGATTACATTAATAGACCATGATTATTAAAGACTACAATCCTCAGCAATTAAAAGCCTTTTTAAGACCTAAAGATGTAGAAACGGAGTTTGGACTTGATAAAGATATGCTAGAAAATTTTAGATCTGTAAGCATAGACGAAGGAAAGTTGAGAGGTCCAATGTTTTTAAAAGATGGTCTTGTTATTCTTTATCAAAGAGCATCTATAATAAATTGGCTAAAACAAACGATGTTCCAACAAGTGGAAACAGAGGAAACAGCGGAAACTAAACCAAAGAAAAAAATCTCAGTTAAGTAAGAACCTAAACCAAACAAACCAACCTCACATATAATAAAAGTTTTTGTCAGAGTATTCCATACTCATGATATTAAAAACAAAACTTATAGATCCTTTAGAGGAATTAAAATTAGACGGTTTTCAAAAATTAAATGAACTCCTAAAAATTAACCATCACTCCCCCACTTCAAGCTCAATGCCTGAAGGTATCTACGCATTCAGATATTTATTTTCTACTCAAGAACAAAGAAGAGAGTTTGAAGGAAATTCGAACATGGCTGCTGGTGTCGCAACAAATGATGCTATTCAATGGCATTACTCTCATGACATCTGGTCCTTCAATCCAAATCAAAAAAAACTTGCACCACATAAAAATACAAAACTTTCTAAAGATGAAGCTATTGCAAAAGCAATGGATAAATTCATGGAGTATATTCCTGTCAACGATAAAGACAGAGAAAAAAAAGAACACTTCCAGGAAACTATACCTCAAACAATTCAACAAGGCTTTTTAGCTTTTGAAAAAATTGGAATATTAAATTCAGAAAAGGTTGTTGCAGAAGATAGCATCAATCATACTGATCACAGACTTTCTTTACCTATTGTTGGTAGAACTGACGTACAC
>Ga0208545_1001461_pt1 | contig 10451 bp, 8 predicted proteins | sample DEB08_DNA_12_FD_185498 | JGI IMG/M metagenome (GOLD analysis project Ga0208545, IMG submission 185498) | Aqueous microbial communities from the Delaware River and Bay under freshwater to marine salinity gradient to study organic matter... | ecosystem: Environmental > Aquatic > Marine > Coastal ... | reverse complement strand
ATTTGAATTAGCATATTTATGGGACATATCCAAATTTCTCATCAGCGCGGAAATACGGTTATTGGACTCGGAGTAACCGGATACTTTAAAGGTTGAATTATTCAGCTCCAGTGAATCCAAATAGGTACCGTCGGGCACTGCCCGAACCAGCTCATCAAATATCTTCACAATCTCAGAGCGATTACCCTGCAGATCCTGAATGACTTTCATTCTCGAGAGCATTTCCTGCTTCTTGTTTTTAAGCTGGCTGATTTCCGCCACTTTTTTATCCATTTCGGCAATATTTGACTGGAGGTAGCTGTTGCGGGAATTCTGGTTGTCCAATTGATTTTGGGCCAACAAGACCCATAAAAAGACCAGCGTAAAAGCACTCAGGGCCGAGACCAGTAACTTACCGAGAAATGTTTTTCGTTCCAGTTCGCGGGCTTCTTCCCGCCAAGGAAGTAGATTAATCTTAGTCATTTAATCAAAACTCCTCATGGCTAAGCCAACGGCGAGCAGCATGGCCGGTGCATCATTGGCCAGCGCGGTCGGGTTAATCGACTTGTGTAATTGCATATTGGCAAAGGGATTGGCCACAGCCGTCGGCAGCCCTATCACCTGCTCTACTTCATCCACCAGCCCCTCCAGTGCCGAGACACCGCCGGCCAAGAACAGTTGATCCACATAATTAAAGTGACTGGAGCTATAAAAAAATTGCAGTGAGCGGGTGATATGTTGCACGAGGGACTCCTTAAACGGCGCCAAGACTTCCGTGGCATAGTCTTCCGGCAGCCCCCCTTTGCGCTTCGCCTCTCCGGCTTCTTCCCAGGAGAGTCCGTAGCGTCGTTGGATTTCTTCGGTAAGTTGTTTGCCACCAAACTGCTGTTCTCTGCTATAGATAATCTTGCCGTCCACCAGTACGGTAAAGCTAAAGACACTTGCCCCAATATCGGCAATGGCAACCACCTGATCACTGACTTCGTCCAGCTGCCCCTCGACAAGCTTGTAGGCGCGCTCAACGGCGAAACTTTCTACATCTATGACTTTTGGATTGAAACCAGCCATCTCTAGGGCCTGACGGCGATGTTCAACATTTTCTTGGCGACAGGCTGCCAACAGAACTCGAACTAGATCAGGGTTATTTTCCACCTCACCCAAGACATCGAAGTCGAAAGCCACCTCTTCCATTGGATAGGGGATATATTGATCAGCTTCCACTTCAATTTGCATTTCCATTTGCAACTCAGTGAGGCCAGCGGGCAATTCAATCTCTTTAGTGATCACCGAAGAGGAGGACACCGCTGATACTATATCGGTGAGCTTGGTGCCCGAACGTTTTACCACGGCGGCTATAGTCTCTGACAGGGCGTCGAGATCGGCGATATTTTTGTCGACTATGGTATTTGGTGGCAGCGGAAGGACCTTATAGGCCTCGACCTTAAAGCTATCACCGGTCTTACTCAGCTCAATCAGCTTGACCGCTGACGAGGAAATATCCATTCCCAGCATGGGCTTTGAAGGCTTGGTGAAAAAATCGAAAAAATCCATCTTCTTATATAAGTCCTTTATTTAGGCTACTCTTGCCCACATTCCTAAGTGGCGGCTCACGGTAACAACCGATGGTATTCCTGCAAATGATGCACTTCACATTCCCTACACTCTATAATAGACACTGATTTGGTCGGTGCCGAAAATTGGTGTCCTCAATTCAACAAGACTTAAACCACTATTTACGCGACATTTACGTAAGATTCTAAGCAACAATGACCCTATGGCTAAGCGATAGTTATGCGAAGACTGATTAAACCCCTAGCTCTGCTAGCCCTCCTTGGAACAGGCGGGTTTCTCATTGTCGCCTCTTGTTTGTACCTCTACCTTAGCCCAAAACTCCCATCAGTCGAGGAACTAAAGGAGATCGAGTTACAAATTCCACTGCGAATCTATTCACAAGATTTGAAAGTTATTGCGGAGTTCGGCGAAAAAAAGCGCTCGCCGGTATCATTCGATGAAATCCCCCAATCAATGATCGATGCGTTTCTCGCCGCCGAGGATGATGGTTTCTTTGAACACAGCGGAATCGCTGTAACAGGCCTACTTCGAGCTGCAGGTGAACTAATTACTACGGGCCGAATACGCAGTGGTGGCAGCACCATTACTATGCAGGTGGCGCGCAATTTCTTTCTCAGTAATCGTCAGGAGTTCACACGCAAATTTAATGAGATCCTGCTCGCCTTTAAAATTGAGGAGGGCCTCAGCAAACAAGAGATACTCTCTCTCTATACCAACAAAATTTACTTTGGCAACAGAGCCTATGGCATTGGTGCCGCAGCCAATGTGTATTATGGCAAAAAACTCAATCAGCTGACGCTAGCTGAGAGCGCAATGATTGCAGGCTTGCCAAAAGCGCCATCATCCTACAACCCAATTGCCAATCCCGAGCGCGCGCTGATTCGCCGCAACTGGATACTCAAGCGCATGCTATCACTGGACAATATCACCGAGGAACAGTATCAGTCCGCGCTACAAGAGCCTGATCAGGCGTCTTACCACGGCTCCATATCGGAACTCAGTGCCGCTTATATTGCCGAAATGGTCCGCCAGCAGGTAGTGGATAAATTTGGCCTCAAGGCCTATACCGAAGGCTACTCTGCAATCACAACTATTGATTCGACCATGCAAAAGCAGGGGGTCGATGCCCTGCAAGCTGGCATTCTTGCCTATGACCAACGGCACGGCTATCGCGGCCCAGAAAAGACCGCAGTGGCGGAGGACGAGTGGTCTGAATTGCTGAGCAAGACGACAACTTTTGGCACACTCGAGCCGGTTATTGTCAGCGATGTGGCCGACGACCGTCTCTGGGTACTTAACAGCAGCGGTGATATTGAAGAGTTAAACTGGCTCGATGGGCTTAAAAACCTGCGCCTATATAAAACTGTCAATGCCCGCAGTGCACCTATTACCAGCGCCTTAGACCTATTTAGCCGCGGCGATTTAATACGCATAGTACGGCGCGAGGATGGCTCTCCCACTCTGGCGCAGATGCCCGAAGTGCAGGCTGCACTAGTGGCTCTCAACCCCCAGGACGGTGCTATCCGCACATTGGTCGGCGGCTTTGACTTTCGCCACAGCCGCTTTAATCGGGTAACCCAGGCTCTGCGTCAGCCGGGCTCAAACTTTAAACCCTTTATCTATGCCGCTGCACTTAACAGTGGTTTTACACCGGCTTCGATTATCAATGATGCGCCAGTGGTGTTTAACGACAAAAACTTAGAAGATATGTGGCGACCGGAAAACGACGGCGGCAAATTCTATGGTCCCACTCGCCTGCGCGAGGCACTCTATCGCTCGCGCAATATGGTGTCGATCAGACTACTGCGCCGCATGGGTATTGATCGGACTCTGGAGGGATTGCAGGCGTTCGGTTTTGATACCGGCGATATGCCTATAGACCTGTCTTTGGCTCTGGGAAGCCACGCCTTAACACCACTCAAGGTAGCCAGTGCCTACAATATTCTCGCCAATGGTGGATACAGTGTTGCGCCCTATGTGCTAGACACTGTGATCGACCGCGACGGCAATATTATCTATCAAGCGATGCCAATGACAATTTGCGATAGCTGTGACGCAGATGATCGCGAAATCACTCCTACAAACCCTATCCCATTGGCGACGAATGCCTCTGCAAGCGATGTAAAAACCTACTCCGCAGCTGTTAGTCAAGTGGATATGCAGCTGGAGGAATTGCTCAACAGTCTCGCCGATGAATCAATAGCTGAGGAGGAGCGCAAAAGTTTAGAAGTGATTAAACGCGCACTGCAGCAGCCACCAACTGATGACGCAGCCAAGCCTAGAGCCGTTAGAGTAGTCAATAAACAAACTGCTTTTCTGATCGACTCTATGTTGAAAGATGTTGTTTTACGCGGTACTGGCGTCAAAGCAAAAGTGCTCAAGCGCACTGATTTGGCGGGCAAGACCGGAACCACTAACGGCCCTAGAGATGCCTGGTTTTCTGGCTACTCGCCACACCTGACCGTGACCACCTGGGTTGGATTCGACAATAACGCTAAGATCGGGCGCAATGAATACGGTGGCTCCGCCGCACTGCCAATCTGGATCGACTTTGCTCGTCAGGCCCTTGATGGCAAAGCCAATATAGAGCGACCGCAGCCAGATGGAATAGTTATGGTAAAAATTGACGCCAAAACCGGCAAGCGTGTGGCGCCAAATCAAAGTGGTATTTTTGAATTTTTTAGAACAGAAAATGTGCCTGAATTGATCGACGGTGAAACCCTGCCCGGCGCAGCGGCCGACAGCCTGCCAGATGATCTCTTCTAGACCTAACAACCCTATGCAATCGCTGGATTAATAATAATGACGCTAAATTGGCGCGACATCGACACCGTACTATTAGACATGGATGGCACACTGCTAGACTTGCATTTCGATACCTTTTTCTGGATGCAGCATCTGCCTAAACGCTATGCCGAGCAGCATAATATGTCCCTAGAGCAGGTCGCCGAAAAACTCGCCAGACGCATGAGTGACTTTCAGGGAACCCTAAACTGGTATTGCACTGATTTCTGGTCTGAAGAATTTGATCTGGACATTTTGGCCCTAAAACAGGAAATCGATCACCTTATCGGCTATCGTCCCCATGCTCGCTCATTTCTCGAAGCCTTGGGAACCCATAACAAGCAGCGTGTACTGGTGACCAATGCCCATCGCGACAGTGTCGACCTAAAGTTCTCCCTAACCGGTATTGACGCTCATCTAGACTCGGTTATTTCCTCTCACGACTATGGCCAGCCAAAAGAAGACCAGCGCTTTTGGGAGCAGCTACAAAAGAATATTAGCTTCGACCCTGAACGCACATTGTTTATCGACGACTCAGAGCCGGTGCTGCGCTCTGCTGAGAAGTTTGGTATCGCACATCTGTTATCCATAGAACAGCCGGACAGTCAGAGCGCTAGACGCCAGCCATCGAACTTTCCAATGCTCGATTCATTTGCTCATCTTATGACCAGCGAGGGATTGCTTTAAACCATGGACAAGGTGCGCATCGACAAGTGGCTCTGGGCCGCACGTTTTTTTAAAACACGTTCTCTGGCCAAGTCGGCCATCGAAAGTGGCAAAGTTCATATAGATGGCAATAAGTCCAAAGCCAGCCGCCAGCTAGAACTGGGCACCATCCTGACCATTCGCCAGGGCTTTGACAGCAAAACCGTCGAGGTTATAGGCCTATCAGAGCAGCGCCGGGGCGCACCAGAGGCACTCTTACTCTACGCTGAAACTGCTGAAAGCATTGCCCTCAGAGAGAAGGACAGCGCGCTGCGCAAAGCCGCCAATGGCTCGTCGATCAGCGACGGTAAACCAAATAAAAAACAGCGCCGCCAAATTCACCGATTTTTAAATAATTAAGCGGTGGTTTTAATTCAAAAAGCCCTAGATTTCACTTAAATAAAGTAGGCCCTGTGGAAAATATCAGTACAATGCGGCCATGAAAAATAAAGACAACGACACACTTCAGCGCTTCATCTTCGAGAGCACGGATATCCGTGGTGAAATCACTACACTGTCCGCAAGCTATCTGGATCTTTTAGCGCTGCAAAAATATCCGCCTCAGGTTGAACTGTTGTTTGGCGAATTTCTCGCCGCGGCGAGCCTTCTGAGCTCGAGCCTCAAACATCGCGGTATGATTACTGTGCAAGCCAACGGCAGTGGCCCCATAACAGCGATCATGGCTGAATGCTCTCAGGACAATAAACTGCGCGGCATAGTGCGTGGCGACTTTGACAATTTAGGTGACCTCAGTACATTACAAGAACTGCTCGGCAAGGCGACACTGGCCATTACCCTAGAACCCGAGGGCAGAGAGCGCTATCAGGGGGTAGTCCCTTTGGACGAAGATAATCTGAGCAAGTGTCTCGAATTTTATTTTTATCAATCTGAACAGCTACCAACCAAAATCAAGCTCGCCTCGAACTCAGAGATTGCCAGCGGATTATTTATTCAGCAGCTGCCCCCCTCGTCTGGCGATCGCGAGGAAAGTCTAGAGGACTGGCAGCGGGTTTCGACTCTATTTGAAACCCTCTCAAGCGACGAACAACTGCAACTTTCGCATAATGATCAGTTATATCGGTTATTCCATGAGCAGGAACTGCGCCTATTTGACGCCAAATCAATGCAGTTTTCCTGCAGCTGTTCACGCCAACGAACCGAAAATGCACTGCTTTCTCTAGGGCGCACAGAAGTCATGGAACTGTCCAGAGAGCAGGGCCTGATTATGATTCACTGCCAATTTTGCTCACAGGAATACCGCTTCAGTGCGGCTGATGTCAGCCAGCTATTTGACCCTCCAAAACCTCTGCTACACTAAAATTCAAACGCCAAAGATATTCCGTATCCGCACTTAGATTAGCTGCGCTTTTCTGGCATAATCGTGCTCCATTTTTAGATCGCAAGAACACCTTAAATCGTTCACCCTTTGGAAGAGAGGAAGAGAATGACCAACGCTGCTGTATACAGAGACCCCGGGTCCACCGAGCTTGTTGAACTAGCCATTAAACGCGGGGAGGGACATCTTGCCGACACTGGCGCATTTGTTGCCACCACCGGCCACCGCAGCGGGAGATCTCCCGCAGATAGATACATAGTCGACGAGCCTAGCTCCACCGATGCCATAGACTGGGGCTCGGTCAATCGCCCCTTTGATGCAGGCAAGTTTGACGCGCTCTGGGAGCGTGTTGCTGAATATATCGCCGGTCAGGAGCGTTTCGTTTCTGAGCTTCATGTGGGGCAGGATTCTGAACACTATATTCCGGTCCAGGTCACTACCGAAACCGCTTGGCACAGTCTGTTCGCGCGCAATATGTTTATTCGCACCGACAAATATAATCCCGCCAACAAGGCGCCATGGAAAATCCTCCACGCCGCCAACTTTGTCTGCGACCCGGATCGTGACGGCACTAATAGCGATGGCGTAGTTCTGATTAATTTTGGTCAGCGCAAAGTTCTGTTAGCTGGTATGCGCTATGCAGGTGAAATGAAGAAAGCCATGTTCTCAGTGCAGAACTTCCTGCTCCCTGAAAAACACGTTATGTCTATGCACTGTGCCGCCAATGTCGGTGAAGACGGCGATACAGCACTATTTTTCGGCCTCTCTGGCACAGGTAAAACCACCCTCTCAGCGGACCCAGATCGCTACTTGATCGGCGACGACGAGCACGGCTGGGGTAAAGGCACAGTGTTTAATATTGAAGGCGGTTGCTACGCCAAGACAATTGATCTGAGCAAGAAAAACGAACCGGTTATCTGGGACGCGATTCGCTTTGGTTCGATTATTGAAAATGTGGTGATATCCGATCACCAGCGAACCGCTGACTATTCAGATACCACACTGACTGAAAATGGTCGCTGCAGCTACCCCCTCGAACACGTGGAAAAACGCTGTGTAGAGAACCAATCCGGTGAGCCAAAGAATATTATATTCCTCACCTGTGACGTGACTGGCGTGTTGCCGCCGGTTTCAATGCTCAGCAAAGAAGCCGCTGCCTATCACTTTTTAAGTGGTTACACCGCGCGGGTGGGTTCAACCGAGTTAGGCGCGGAAGCCGGTATCCACCCAACTTTCTCCACCTGCTTTGGCTCACCCTTTATGCCGCGCCCTGCAAGTGTCTATGCCGAGTTGCTTATGAAGCGTATCGAAGATTTTGGTTCTAGAGTCTATTTGGTCAACACCGGTTGGACCGGTGGATCTGGTGGTGCTGGCGGTGTCGGCAGCCGCTTTCCTATCCCAGTAACACGGGCTGTAGTCACTGCGATTACCAGTGGCTCTCTGGAGAACTGCGAGTCGGAGCACCTGGATCTATTAAATCTGGATATCCCCACTTCGATTGACGGCGTTGACAGCAAATATCTCAACCCGCGCAATGCCTGGGCCGACAAAGACAGCTATGACAAGCAGGCTGAAATCTTGGCTAAGCTGTTTGTGGAGAATATTATTAGCTTCGCACCCTCACAGGATATTATTGATGCAGGACCGCAGTTGAAATAAGAGGCACTCTACCAGCTGTAGACTAAATACCCGCTCCCACAAGCGGGTATTTTTTTGCCTTCTCTTTAGACCCACAAACTTTGGACCGACAAACTTCAGGCGTAAAAAAACCCGCTTCTCTGCGGGTTCTTTAAACTGCGATAGATCTAACTTGAGGGTTTTATTTACTGCCTTCAAGAATATGATCTACTGCAGCCTTAACTTCATCGTCGCTACAATCCATGCAAGTACCACGCATTGGCATGCCGCGGATACCGTTAATCGCATTGATATAGACAGTTTCCAAGCCCTGTTCCAGACGAGCAGACCAGGCAGCTACATCGCCCATTATAGGGGCGCCAGCAACGCCTGAGCTGTGACAGGCAATGCAGTTCACCGCATAGATATCACCGCCGGCACGGGCAGATTCCGCGCCACCTGAAGCCATAGCCACAACCTGTCCAGCCATGGATACATGGCCAGCTGGGGCTATTCTCTCAGCAACTTGCTGTTCTTGGTTAGCGGTCAAATTAACTGTTTTATCACCTGATCCACAGCCCCACAAAACGGCACTGGCGATAGTGATCAAAATGAGGTTCTTCAGTCGACTGCTCATAATTTTATTCATCAAAGGTCATCTCCGGTAAATCTTAATTAAATAGCTTAGCTGTAGACTTAATCTTTAACTCTAGAGTGCAAAGCTCGGTAGCAAATTTTGGCCGCATTATAGCGTGCAATAGATAAATTCTCATTAGCAATACGTTGAATTTTTCGCTTCGTATCCCTGCGCTGCATTTATTCTTATTAACTCACAAGATTACTGTTAAACCAGAGGCCTTATCCCCACCGCATGACGCACCTTGGCGATCAGTACCTGACTTTCAGCTCGAGCTTTTTCAGCGCCTCGCTGCAGGATATTTTCTATTTCAGCGGGGTCTTGCATCAATGTTTCATAGCGCTCGCGAGCGTCGGCTAACTGGCTATTAACCAGTTCAAACAACTGCTTCTTGGCCTCACCCCAGGCAATACCATTGGCAAACTGCTCTCGCATAGCAGAGGTCTGCGCTTCTGTGGCAAAGGCTTTCCAAATCTGGAATACCGCCGATGAATCGGGATCTTTTGGCTCACCAGGTTCAAGCAGATTAGTTTTAATTTTATTGATATGTTTCTTTAACTGCTTTTCCGTTAAAAACAACGGGATGGTATTGCCATAGCTCTTGCTCATTTTACGGCCATCCAAACCCTGCAGCACCGCAACATTGTCGTCGACCACAGCGGCCGGCAGCACAAAGTGTTCGCCGTAGTGATGATTAAAGCGCTGAGCCACATCCCGGGCCATCTCAACATGCTGGATTTGATCACGACCAACAGGAATTTTGTGGGCATTAAACATCAAGATATCTGCGGCCATCAGTATCGGATAACTAAACAAACCCATATTGATGCCATGGTCGGCATCTTCACCCAGCTCTTCATTGGCCTGCACTGCGCCCTTGTAGGCATGAGCTCGGTTCATCAATCCCTTGGCAGTCATGCAGGTCAAAAACCAGGTTAATTCGGGAATTTCAGGGATATCAGACTGACGGTAGAAGGTCACCTTGTCTGGATCTAGCCCCATGGCCAACCAAGTGGCAGCAATTTCCATGGTCGAACGATGGACCATTTCAGGGTCCTGAGACTTGATCAATGAGTGATAGTCAGCCAAAAAGAAAAAGGATTCAAAATCGCCACTGCGACTGGCCTCAATCGCTGGGCGAATAGCGCCCACATAGTTTCCCAAGTGAGGAGTTCCGGAGGTAGTGATACCGGTTAACACGCGCTGCTTACTCATATTGACTCAATACTTTTGTAGATTGAAAGATTAGTTTGGCAAATAATGCTGATTATAATAATCGATTCGCTTTCAGACTGCAGGTAAAGCTTAGCTCTCTAAGTTCTTCTTCTAAGCACCTCTTCTAAGTACTTCTCTACTTCAATTGCGACGATCAGTCACCGACGGCCACTTGCAAGCGCCCAGGGCGATTGAAAAATTGTCTCAGTACTCTGCTTAAACGTTCGGGATCCAATGTGCCAGTGAGTTCGCGACAGGAATGCATAGCCAGTTGGGGAATCCCCACATCCAGTGTCGGGATACCTAATTTGGCTGCGGTCACCGGCCCAATAGTACTGCCGCAGCCGAGATCCGTGCGCGTCACAAAGGACTGCACTGGTACGTCCACCTCAGCACAGAGCTGGCGAAACAGACTGGCAGTCACACCGTTGGTGGCATAGCGCTGATTGGAGTTAACCTTAATTACCGGTCCACCATTTAGTGCAGGCTTGTGGCCGGCTTCGTGATTATCAGCAAAATTAGGGTGCACTGCGTGGGCGTTGTCACAGGAAATTAACAGCGAGCCATCAAGTACTCGCGCTCTGTTGCTGGCGCGTCCATCAGCAC
>Ga0208545_1001458_pt1 | contig 10465 bp, 16 predicted proteins | sample DEB08_DNA_12_FD_185498 | JGI IMG/M metagenome (GOLD analysis project Ga0208545, IMG submission 185498) | Aqueous microbial communities from the Delaware River and Bay under freshwater to marine salinity gradient to study organic matter... | ecosystem: Environmental > Aquatic > Marine > Coastal ... | reverse complement strand
ACTAGATCAGAGTTTCTTTTTCTTTTTAAATCTTTAACTTCTTCTTTAGATAATTTTTTATCACCATAACCACCAGTCCTAGCCATTACTTCTTCTTGTGAATTTGCATAAGCTATTACATCATCACAAAATTTTGGTGTAAGTGCTGCAGGAAAATGCCAGTAGTAATTAGATATATTCATACGTAATTTATATTTAAAACAACCCTTCTATCTTTATCTGTACAAGTAGAACCTGTATGTTCTAATATAGAATTAAATTCTACATATTTGTTTTTTTCACTTTTAATTTTTTTACCATTTTTAAATTTAGTATAACCATTATTATTATTTATATATAAAATACCAGTAGTTCCTTCTTTTTGATCTGTATGCATAGAATGTTCTATTATTTTACTATTTTTTAATAATAAATTAGCTTTTAATCTTGTTATTTTTTTGTAGTTTAATTTTTTAAACAAAGGATTAAAATTATCTAAAAATTGTTGTGAAGTATTTATAGCACCACCTTTTAATATAAAGGTATATGCTAATTGTCCATATTTTTTTCCAGGTCCTTTAACAGTAACATTTTCATAATACCAAGGAAGCATTGTATCCATTAAAAAATTATAGATTTTAGAAAAATCTTTTTTAGATAAAAAATTTTTAGATATATTCATAAGTTATTGTTTGCACAAAGTTTAATGAATCTTTTTGTGTATTGGTTAGGTAATACATATTAGTCGATGGAAATAATATAAACATATTATTTTTAAGTTCTATATCCCAACTTCTTCCTTTACGTCTGTTATCTTCAAAGTGTATTCGAACATTACAATCTTTGACTTTTACACCATATAATAATGTAAAGTCTGGAGAGTTACGTAGATCCACTGGATCAATATTTAATAAAGGAATAGTTGTTTCCGCAGGTTTATAGATATTTCCCCACGTTGATTTGTTTACTAGATTAATTCCATATTCAAGACCGATGTGATCTCGCATATATGTATTTAACATATCCCAAGTTCTTGAGAATGGAAAATCTTTGTTTGAATAAGTTGATTGTAAAATATCGCCAGTTAATTTATTTCGGTCGATGTCCCAATACTTAGGCATTTCTACATCACCAAAATATAATGCTTGCTCTGTTAATACTTTCTTCTGCATACCACCACCATTTTTAATTTATGCTTTTGAGTCTGTCAAGTCCCAAGTTGTATTAGTTTCATTCCAGACGTAACTCCAAGAATGAGTATCAGCTGTATTTTGTGAAGTCTGTTCTTCTGTTAATGCTGGAGCATCACCGATTGGTGATTTCCAAGAAGCTGATTCAATATGTTTTACCCAAGATGCATAAGGTTTTTTAGGCCAGAAAATTTGATCATCCTCGTCCCAAGTATAACCTATACCTGCGTAATTACCTCTAAAAGGTGTACCACCATCTTTGTGTGTACCACCTGATGTATTGTAAGATGTTTGAATCCACATTTGTGCAGGCCAATTATTGTGTTGTTCTAAATATTGTTGACCTACTGCTTCGTCTTCAACTCCGTCAGCGTTTAACATATCAGAATTATTCAAAGTTAATACTTGAATAACTTTACTGTTCGCTCCTAATTTTGCAAAATGTGCCATAATTATTCTCCTTATATATTAATTTTAAATTTTAGTAAACACATAAATATTATTGATATTTATACCTTATTATTACGATTCCGCTACCACCTGCTTTAGAAGTACAAGCAGAATTACCACCTCCACCTCCACCACCTGTATTTACACCACCAGCTACTTGACGATCTCCTCCGCCACCTATACCTCCTGGTCCAGGAGGTGCTCCACTTGCACCACCACCTGCATAATATCTTGATGGTCCAGGCCCTGATTCTCCCGTAGCTGTATTAATATTTGTTCCTGCTCCAGCTCCACCTGTTTGACCAGATCCTGCAGCACCTGCACCGCCACCAGCTCCTGGAGTAGAACCTCCTGGTGCTGGACTTCCTGGATTACCTTGAGGGGGACTTACTGGAGGTGTATTTCCAGCTCCACCAGCTCCACCATTAGCTCCACCACCACCACCTGATCCTCCAGATCTACCAGGAGTGTTTGTATAAACTCCACCCCCTCCACCACCTGTAGATGTGATTGTTGAAAATACTGAATTAGATCCATCATTGGATTGTCTAGCTCCACCTGCTCCAACTGTTATTGGAAAAGCTGTTGCTGTAATTGTTATATCTGTTGAACCTTCTAAAGGAGATGCAGTATATGTGTCTCCTGGACCTTTATTTTCTCTAAAACCACCACCGCCACCACCAGCTCCACCTTGAGAAGCTCCACCATCATCTCTTCCACCTCCTCCACCAGCAACTACCAAATATGAAACTATATTTTCTGCTGGAGTATTACTAGCTTTACTTACACAAAAAGTTCCAGGACTAGTGAATGTATGAATTTTGAAATCTCCACAAGTAGTAATTGTATTACCACCTGATGCTACTATAAAGGGACTTTGGTTATCAGCTGTATTTGCAGTTTGTACATCTGTCCATCCTGCTGTTGCATCTACATAAACAAAAGTTACTGCTGAATTAGCTTTTGTAATATCATAATTAGCAGCACTTCCATTAATATTAGATCCATTTCTTGCAATAGTGATTGCATTTACTGCTACTGTTCCATTGTAATCTGAAACTGAAACTATATCTCCAGCTGATGGGGAGGCTGGAAGTGTTACTGTGATTGCTCCACTAGTTGTATTTACGAAATAACCATTACCACTAACTGCAGTAAAAGCTGCTGTCTTTGCAGTCGTATCCCAATCCACTGTACCTGTACGACCAAAACCTGTTTGTGTTGCACCACATGCTAAACTAATTGTATCTCCTGAAGCACCTAAAGTAATATTTGTTCCACATTGACTAATAATACTTCCACCATCAACTGCTTTTAATGCATTTGATTTTAAATCTCCATTAACGGTTACTGGAACTCCTGCTGTAACCGTTACAGAATCTCCTGCATCACCTACAGTGACTGTTCCACAATTTGTTCTTGGACTAATTTTATTTACTTTTACTTCACTCATAATTTACCTATTGAAATTTGTACCTTATTATTACTATACCTGATCCTCCAGCTGCACCTCTATAATTATCAGGAGGACTATATCTATGTGCACCTCCACCTCCACCACCACCAGTGTTAGCAGTTCCTGCTGTTGCTAATGAAACAGGACCTGGACTTGGAGGTATACCTGTACCACCACTTCCACCACCCCCTACACTTGGTGCATTAGGCAAGTTTGAACTAGGTCCATCGTCAGAGTTTCCGCCTCCTCCACCACCAGCATATCCTACAGGAGATGCTGTTATGCAACTTGTAACACCTGTTCCACCTTGACCTCCTTGACCACCACCACCTACAGGCACAGAATTAGAACCAGCAGCAACTGCTCCACCTCCGCCACCGCCACCGCCTTGACCTGGAAAAGAATTACCTCCAGAATTACCTTGAGAAGGACTTACAGGAGGAGTATTTCCTGCTCCACCATTTTGACCTGTATCACACCGTCTTGCTCCTCCACCACCACTTCCTCCAGTTCCACCAGGACCCGGTTGATTTTCTCCTAAACCAGCTCCACCACCTGCTGATGATATTGAAAGACCTGATGAAGTTGAACCTATAGTCCCATTATTATTTGGAGAGCCTGTGCTTCCACTACCCCCTCCACCAACTACTACTGGATAACCTTGTGCTGTGACTGGAATAGCTGCTACACAAGCAGCAATTGGTCCTGCAGTATAGCTTCCAGAAGCAGTTCCTGAAGATGCTCTAGCTCCTCCAGCTCCGCCACCACCTGCTCTTCCTCTTCCACCACCCCCGCCACCAGCAACTACTAAATAATCTACTGAATCTGATCCTACAGGGTTACCTACAGAACAAACTGTAAAAGTTCCAGGGCCTGTAAAAGTGTGAATTTTGAAATCGCCTGAAGTTGTAATTGTACCACCTGTTGCTGATATGAAAGTAGGAACTACACCTACCTCTGTATCTTCAGCGTTTTGAATATTTATCCATCCTTCAGTTGCATCTACATAAACTAAAGTAATTGCTTGACCATTTACATTTAAATATGCACTTGCAGCAACTCCACCTATTTTTTCTGAACCATTAGGTGTAACAGTTAAATTATTTGTTCCAAAAGTTCTTGTGTAATCTGAAAAAGAAACTATGGCACCTGCAGATCCTGCTGGTAAGTTTGCAGTCACAGCACCGCTTGATGTATTTACAAAATACCCTTCACCATTAGCAGCTGTAAATGTGCTTGTTTTAATTGATCCTGTTTGCCAATCAACTGTCCCTGTTCTACCAAAACCTGATTGAGATGCACCTGATGCTAGAGTAACGGTATCGCCACTTGCACCAATAGTAATTGTATTACTATTTTCGTTAATAATGTTATTACCGTCTTGATCCTGAATATTGTCTACTTTAATTGTACTTGTCATAATTATTGAAATTTATACCTTATTATTACTATACCTGAACCGCCTGCGCCTGCCACGGATCCTGCAGGATTACCACTACCAGGATTACCAGCACCACCACCGCCGCCAGTATTGGCTGTTCCTGCTGTTCCAGCAGTTGATGCGGTAGGACCAGTTCTAGTTCCACCTGCGCCACCACCACCTGTTCCACCAGTTCCTGTAGTAGATGGAGTTGGAGCAAAAGATTTTCCACTTCCTCCACCGCCACCAGCTCTCGCTGTAGGTGTACCATTGATACTTGAAGTGGCTCCTGCGCCACCGGGACCTGAAGCGGGATCAGTAGCATCAGTACCAGCAACGGTAGCACCACCCCCACCACCTGCTGAATATGGTACGCAAGGTCTACCATTTCCACCAGGATTTCCTTGAGGTGGACTAACAGGAGGTGTATTACCTGATCCTCCACTAACTTGACAACTGTATGAACCTCCACCACCAGAACCGCCATTTTGACCTGCTGCTCCTGGAGCTGATGCTCCACCACCGCCACCACCAGCAGATGTTATAGTTGAAAAAGTTGAATTTACCCCTGAATTTCCTTCTGTTTGAGAACTAGTAGGTGCAATTGCACCTCCAGCACCTACTGTAATTGGATAACCTTGTGCTGTAACTGGTAAAGCTGAAACACCAGATCCTAAAGGAGATACTGTGTAACAACCAGAAGCTGCTCCTGATGATTCTCTATAGCCTCCTGCCCCACCTCCTCCTCCTTTTCCTGTATTATTAGAAGCAATAGTCGCACCTGCTCCACCGCCAGCTACTACTAAATAATCTACTGTACTTGATCCTGCTGCATTACCTACTGAACAAACAGTAAAAGTTCCTGGTCCTGTAAATGTATGAATTTTAAAATTTCCTGAAGTTGTCTCTGTTCCACCTGTTGCTGTTATAAAAGTTGGAATTAAAGTAATATCATTTATGTTTGATGTTTCAGTATTTTTCCAACCTTGTGTACCGTCTACATAAACCAAAATTATACCAGAATTTTCTTTAGATATTGTAAGATCAGAAGCAGCTCCATTTATGTTTGATCCATTTCTTCCAACTGTAATATTGTTTGTGTCTGCTGTTCCTGCATAATCGAGAACTGCCATAATATCTCCAGCACTTGGAGAAGCTGGTAAGTTAGCTGTAACTACTCCAGCTGTAGTATTAACAAAATATCCATTTCCACTGACACCTGTAAATGTTGCTGTCTTTGGAGTTGTATCCCAATTAACTGAACCTGATCTTCCAAAACCTGTTTGAGTAGCGCCACTAGCTAAAGTCACAGCTGTGCCTGATCCACCTAAAGTTAAGGTTGAACCACTTTGTTTATCTATTGCATCTACTTCTATTTTACTCATTAAACTACTACTACCGTTCCTGTTATTGTTTGTGTACCAGTTACTGTAACTGGTCCTGCTAATACTCCTGAAGCAACTGTTTGAGTTTCATCAAGTGTTGTTGCATGTGTTACAACATAACCTGTAGCTGTCATAGATGGTGACATAGCTCTCTTCGCTGGTAGTGTACAAAAAACATTTTTAGTACCTGCAGAAAAGTTTACCGCATTATCAGAATTTGATGATGAGATAATTGTTGTTCTTGATAAAGTATCAGGTGAAGCATCGGTTACTGTACCAATACCTACCTCAAACTCACCAGCTGAATTTAATTCAATCGCATAGTAAGTTGTATTACCAGTTCCAATTCCTGCAACGAAACCTTCATAACCAGTTTCTGCACCAGCTAAACTAAAAGTTCCTGTTCCAGTAGTTGTACTTGTTTCTTTAACTCTATCGTTAACTATTAAAGCCATTACTACTCCAAAATTTTATTACGCGTCGCCAAGTCTAATGATTGCATCAGATGAGTTAGCAGTTGGAAACTGAACAACGAAATCACCGTTAGTTGCAGTTTTTGTTCCGCCAAAGTCTAAAACTAATACAGCTTCATTACTTGTACCTTTATAAATCAGTGCTCCTACTGCTGATAACGTTACAGAACTAAAAGTAGAATCTGCAAAGTCAACGTATGCAATGTTACTTGATATCGCTACACCATTATTAGTTAAAGTATTTCCGCCTGCAGTATAGTTTGTTCCAGATGAAGAAACTTCATTGGAAGTTGTATAAGCAGTTGTTGAAGTACTAAAACCAGCTATTGATGTATAAAGCGCTAGTTTAAAAGTTGATCCACCAGATGAATCAAAATCAAACGTACCACCAAGTAGGTCTGTTTTAAAAGAGTCAGGTACTATATTTGCCATTTATTTGTCTCCTTAATTATTATTATGGTGATGGTGATTTTAAAGGAGTTCGAATAACACCATCTTGATATTCGTCTCGGCGTCTACGACCTTGTTGTTCGATCGCATACGATTGTAAAGCTTTTTCATATGCCTGCGCGTAGTATTGTAACATATCTGCAGGACCTTTCAAGTATCCATATGCTTCTACCAGACATCCATACAAAAGTAAATCCTGATATTTATTACTTGTGTAAGTACCTTGTGTACTTCCTGGTGAAGCTGTTATTGAATCTGGTTGTTTTGTATAAGCTAGAGTTATTAAATTAGTGCTATTTGGCGTAGGTGCTACTACCCAATAATTAGCATCCCAGTTAGCATAATATTTAGGTATCCCAGATGCAGTTCCAGGTGTGTCATAAAAAGCAGCCATATAACTAGTATCTTTTTTTTCTAAAAAAGTTTGATCACCATTTGAATCTGTTAGTTGTACATATCTAATAAATCTTAAATCAGATGGTATGGTTACATATCTACTACCAGCTGCTAAGTTTGAAGTTGCATAAAATCTATTATCATCAGAATCAGCTTCTCTATAAATTTTGTTTTCAGCATTTTTAATAATTGTTGTTAGAATAGTATTAGATAATACAGAGTCATCTACTTCTGTGTAGTTTCTAATATCGTCTTGTAGGTTTGCTAAAGTATAAGCCATTATTCTGATCCTCCATGTTTTCTACGTATCTTATCTTGTTTATCTGTTCTCACTTCTTCATATATTTCAAGATGAGGATCTTGTTTTTCAGGTGTAAATATATTTTTTATCCAATTCCAAATTTTATTTATCATGGTGTTATTGTTATAGGTCCAACGGAACAACCGTAACCTCCTCCTTTTACATTTCCTGTTGTAGCAGTATCTGCGTTAACTGTAAAATAGAAAAAATTACTTAATGCAAAGTCTGTTGAAACTCTTACTCCATTTTGAAACAAACCAGTTGTGATAGCATATCCTGAACCTTGACCTATTTGTGCACCTGTTATTCCATCAAAATTGGGAATAGTTGCATAAGCAAAAACAGGATTAGTTGATGTTCCTGTTCCTGGTGATATTGTAGGGGGTCCTCTAAATAAATAAGTTGTACCATTTGTTAAACCATGTCCTGGAACATTTACATTTATAACACCTGATCCTGCTTGGTATGTTTCAAAACCATCTTGAGGAATCATAACAGTTGTAATTGGTTCTGTTCTATCAGGTCTAACATTTAACAAAGCAATACCATCACCACCTATTGGTTTTGGTTCAAGTTGTGGTTGCTTAGGTTCATATTCTGTGTAGTGAACAAAAGAACCATTCCATTCTCTTACCATTTCTTTATATGGAAACTCCATACCTGATCTATCAGAAATTGCTTTTGAATGTTTCCCTGTTGCGTACTTAGACATTATGTTCCTGGGTAATAAGCTTTAGGTGTAATAAATGTACTAGAAGCTGAACCATCTTCTTGTAATGCTCTTTGAAATTCATCTTCATAAAATAATTTCATTTGTTGAGTCATTTGTGGTGCGTACTTCATTGATAAATAATAAGCTAAACCTGAAACCATACAAGGTACAAATCTAAAAGGCATATCTGTTGCATTTGTATAAGCACCTACATCTTGAATTCTTTTTATGTAATAGAAATGCATATCTTTAGATGCATTAGTTGAATCAGGTGTAGGGTAAACATTAATACTAACGTGATCTATAAATCTTTGTACCCAATATTGATTAGGTGTACCTTGAGAAAGTTTATTTGAAAAAGCTGCATAAGTTGATCTATCAACTTTTGTCATAGGACTATCTGATTGATCTGTTGCTGTTCTATTACTTCTTAATTGCGCTTCAAGGACATCGGACATTCCATAAATACCGTTTGGATTTGAAGTAGCACTTGTGCCATCAGAAGATGCTCTATAAAATTTATATTCAGCTTGTCCTTGTATTAAATCAAGATCAAGTTCTCCTATTTCCCAATAGTGAATACCTCTGTTGCCCCATTCTTGAAGCATTATATTTAAAGATCTTCTTGAGGTCTTTAATTGATAACCTGTTACTTGTTGGATACCCAGTCGCTCAAAAGCTTCTTCTACTATTTCATCAATAGAAAAGTTTTTATCAAAAACTGTAGTTCCAGAAGTTGTGTTAGCCATGAGCTTACGCTCCTGTAATTGTTACTGTAACGCTTCCGCCTGCTCCAGCTAAATTGTAAACAATACCATTTTCAAACTTGATACCTGAACCAGGAATATAAACTTCTAATCCTTCAGTTCCATATTTATAAACAGCTACTGCTGTTCCTGGTGCTGCTGCATCTGCTGAATCATATAGAGTTAAAGTAGAAGCTGCTATTCCTAAACCTTGAATAGAAGTAATTCTAGTTCTAGCTCCTCTTGCTAAAGTATCAGTTCCAATGACTGCCATATTTAATGTTTTCTGATCTGAATCCATATTTTCTCCTTAAAATTAATATGTGGGCCCGGAGGCCCACACTAAATTAATTATTACGCTTCTTTTGCAAATACACCTTGCACATCAACAATCGTCCAGTGTGTTGTTGAGTTTAAAGATGCACATACTACAAAGTCACCAACTTTTGATGTAGCTTTTGTATTAATTACATCTTTATTATCTGTTAAAGATCCAGCATACAAAATACCATCATTAGCATTTGGGCTAATAGTTAAAGTGTTAGTTCCATCTTGAGCAGTGTTTACAAAAGTAAAAACTCTTCCAATAGAAATTGCAGGTAAAGTAAATACCACACCATCAGTAGATGATGTAAAAGTTTTACCAGAATCTGCATTTGTAACTGTGTAGTTAGCTGCTTTGTTTTCTAGATTAAATCCAGTTAAACCTGCTTCGTTAAATTTACCTTGCAGTACTGGTCCTCTAAATAGTGTTTTAGCCATGATTATTCTCCTAGTTGTATTCTACATAGTCTCTAGGCCGTCGACTATACTGCGTCCATGCAGAATATTAATTAATGTATAGTAAGTAATTTATATACTAGTTTTGAGTAGAGTGCAAGAGATCCTGTAGTGTGGATGGTGTTTTCCAACGATGTAGCTTTTATCTTAAGAAGCTACTGAAACTTCAGGAGCAGAACCTTCTATATTGTTCTGTATGTGAGCGATTCTAGCTTCTTCAAGCTTGATATCTGTGATGATTTGTTTGACTTTATCGTCAATTCTAACCATCTCAAGAGTATATCTGTTATTATCCAGATGCTCCTGTTCCCACTTCAACTCCAAGGACCTTTTTTGTTTGTATAGGTCTTGTATCATCTATAACCTCCTCATAGGTTATTCTATTAACCTTGTTATCATAGCTGACTCCAAGGTTTTCCCAAACTATACTGTTTTCTCCAAGTTTGTCAAGGATTGATTGTTCTAGTGATGTTGGGGAATCTTCTGATTCTACTGTAAATCTAGCGTGATGATCATACGCCCAAATGTTTACTGTAAATTTTTTCATGGTTTTATCTTTCTATTTTTAAATTGTGGCGAGACTATGTCCCGCCACAAAAATTATTGATTACGCTCCTGGCGAACCAAAAATACCTCTAGGGTCAGAAACTCCGAAAGAGTATCTTTCTCTAGCTTTGTATCTTACGTTACCAGTGTCAAAGTCGCCTTCCATTGCAGTTGTCAATGG
>Ga0208545_1001449_pt1 | contig 10505 bp, 10 predicted proteins | sample DEB08_DNA_12_FD_185498 | JGI IMG/M metagenome (GOLD analysis project Ga0208545, IMG submission 185498) | Aqueous microbial communities from the Delaware River and Bay under freshwater to marine salinity gradient to study organic matter... | ecosystem: Environmental > Aquatic > Marine > Coastal ... | reverse complement strand
AGTCGTAGCTGAAGAGGCTCCTGCTGAAGAAGTTGTAGCTGAAGAGGCTCCTGCTGAAGAAGTTGTAGCTGAAGAGGCTCCTGCTGAAGAAGTTGTAGCTGAAGAAGTCGTAGCTGAAGAAGAATCTGAAGAGAAAGATTCTTCAGATGATGAAAATAAATAAATTAGATAAAACTAATCTTATTTGTATAGCTTCCATTGGGAAACCCAGAGGCTTGAAGGGAGAATTTTTTCTAAACTCCTTTTGCGACCCTAAAGATAACATCATTAACTATAATAATTTTCTTATAGAAGATAATGTTATTTCTGATTTTAAAATAAGTTATATAAAAAAAGTAAACTCAAAATTCTTCTCCAAAATAAATGGTATTGATGATTTAGATGAAATAAAAATTCATACAAATAAAAAACTTTATATCCAAAAGGAAGATTTACCAGAATTAGATAACGACGAGATGTATTGGCATGACCTCATTGGATCAAAAGTTATTGATAATAATCCTCATGAAGTCCTTGGAATAGTCAGCAATGTTTTGAACTTTGGATCAAATGATTGCTTAGAGGTAAAACCTTTTAAAGATTCAATTGACGAGACGACAAGACTTATCCCATTTGTAAAAGATAAGACAATCAAAACTATTGATAAAGTTAATAAAGAAATTTTTGTAGATTGGGATAAGAGTTACTAAAGTGAATTTTAATGTCCTAACTATATTTCCTGAAATTTTTAAAATATTTCAAACTGGTGTTCTTTCAAAAGGTCTTGATGATAGCTTCTTTATTAACTGCTTTGATATTAGAAAGCATGCTGTTAATAAGCATGGCCAAATAGATTCTAAGCCCTATGGTGGTGGTGAGGGAATGGTCATGATGGCTGAGCCACTAAAAAAATCTATTGAAGACATTCCAAAAGATAATTTAGGAAAAGTTATATATCTTTCCCCGCAAGGCCAAAAATTAAATCAAAATAAAGTAATTGAATTATCAACTTTATCCAACATTACTCTTATTTGTGGAAGATATGAGGGTGTAGATCAAAGATTTGTAGATTCATATGTCGATGAAGAAATTTCAATTGGTGATTTTATAATTAGTGGTGGTGAGTATGCTGCCATGATTTTAATAGACGCAATTGCAAGAAATATTCCAGGCACAATCGGAAATCAGGATTCAGTTACTAAAGATACATTTTCTAATGGTCTCCTTAAGGGACCGACTTACACAAGACCTGAAAAATTTGAAAATAAAAGTGTTCCAGATATTTTATTATCAGGGAATCATCAAGAAATAGAGGAGTGGAGAGGTAAAAAATCTCTTATTCAAACCTATTTAAGAAGACCAGATCTATTAAATGATGTAAAATTAACAAATAAACAAAAAAAACTCTTGGAAGATTGGGAATCTAAGGATATCCTATAGCACTTTTTAGGCAAATATAATGAATGAATCTGATAAAGAAATTGTAAACACTGAAGAAGAAGTTAATTCTTCTGAAGAAACTGTAACCGAAGAAACTGTAACCGAAGAGACTTTAACTGAAGAAGTTGTAGCTGAAGAGGCTCCTGCTGAAGAAGTTGTAGCTGAAGAGGCTCCTGCTGAAGAACTTGTAGCTGAAGAAGCTGAAGAAACAGCGCCTGTCATATCAACTGTTGAAAGGTCACCTGCCCAAATTGTTAGTGATTTTGAAAAAAAACAAATTAAAACAGATCTTCCTTCATTTAGACCTGGTGATACTGTTGTTGTATCTGTAAAGGTTAAAGAAGGAGACAGAACAAGACTCCAGGCTTTTGAGGGTGTTGTAATGGGTGTTAAACAAGGCGGCCTCAATGCATCTTTTATTGTTAGAAAAATTTCTAGCGGTATTGGAGTTGAGAGAACATTTCAAACGCATAGCCCAATGATTGATTCTATTGTAGTCAAAAGAAAAGGCGATGTTCGTCAAGCAAAATTATTTTATCTAAGAGATAGATCAGGTAAATCTGCAAGAATCAAAGAAAGACTCGATAAGTAAATGCCAAAAGATATCAAAAAGGATCATTTAATTGAATCCTTTTTAGATTCTTTATATATTGAAAAAGGGCTTTCACAAAACACCGTTCAATCTTACAAAAATGATATTTCTTCATTTGCTGCTTGGGTTGAAAAGTATCCTGATATACCGCTCGCAAAAACAACCAAAAGTAATATAAATCAATATATAGCTCATTTGTTTAAAAGTGGCTTAAAAAGCTCTTCAGTTAATAGAAAAATATCAACTATCAAGTCTTTTTTCATATTTTTATTAAAAAAGAAACATATTTTATTATCCCCAGTTGAGGATATTGATATGGTAAGGCAGGAAAAGTATTTACCTGTATCTATGTCTGAAAAAGAAGTAGAGCTTCTTTTAAAAAGTCCTAGTCTTGATAGTTTTATTGGAAGAAGAGATAGGGCCATGATTGAAATGCTGTATGCAACGGGTATGAGAATTTCTGAATTGATAAACCTAAAAATTACAGATGTTGATTGCAACAGGCTGGTAGCTAAAGTAATGGGTAAAGGTTCAAAGGAAAGATTAATACCTTATGGAGAGATAGCTGCAGACCATCTAAATATCTATCTTCAAGACAGAAAAGATATTAATTCCAATGAAATTTTTTTAAGTAATAGAGGAAAGAAGATAACTCGTGGTGCTTTTTGGAATAGAATTAAGCTTTATTTAAAAAAAGAGAATCTCAAAGAATCTATTTCACCTCACACGCTTAGACATGCATTTGCTACACACCTTTTAAATAGAGGTGCGGACCTTAGATCTGTTCAGATTTTGCTTGGACATAGTGACTTATCAACAACGCAAATATATACTCACATTGCTAAAAAAAGATTAGGTGAAATCCTTAAAAAACATCACCCTAGAGGTTAAAAATGAAAATACGTAATTTGTTATATATATTTATATTGTTTAGTAACTTTGCTTTTTCAGATGAAGCTTTAATTGCATCTAACTTAAAAAATATCTTACCTCCTGACGCAAGTATTGAGAGCATAGAGCCATCTTCTTTCAAAGGGATCTATAAAGTTTATTATGGCGACCTTCAGCCTATATATGTTTCAGAGGATGGTAGTTTTTTTATATATGGTGATATGTATAAAATTGGTGCAAGTGATATCACAAACATCACAAAAGAAGAAATTAAAGGAAGACGTTCTGATATTCTAAATTCTATCCCATCAAAAGAGCTCATAACCTTTAAATCAAGTAATGAATTATTTTCAATAACTGTTTTTACTGATGTTGATTGCGGCTATTGTAGAAAACTTCATTCACAAATTGATGAGTACAATCAAGCTGGCATAACTATAAAATATGCAGCTTTCCCAAGATCAGGTATTGGAACTCAGACTTTTACAAAGATGGTAGGTGCATGGTGCTCAAAAGATCCTAAGCAAGCCATGACCGACTTAAAAAACGATAAAAAGATGAATCTAGAATTTTGTGATGAGCAGCCAATTGCAAGACATTATATTATTGGACAAAAGCTTGGCATCAATGGGACCCCTGCAATAATAACTCCAGATGGAGATTTAATTCCTGGCTATGTTTCACCTGAGGAATTGCTTTTACAAATCAAAACGTAAATCATGCCAGATCAACATTTTACTAATGCAGAAAAGCTACCTCCATATATTTTTGCTCAAATTAATAAGCTAAAACAGATTGCAAGATCAAATGGTGAGGATGTTATTGATTTTGGAATGGGAAATCCAGATCAGGCTACTCCTAGTGTAATTGTTGAAAAATTAATTGAAGCTGTTAGCAACCCATCAACTCATAGATATTCACAATCAGCAGGCCTGCCAAAATTAAGAGAAGCTATAAGTAATTGGTACTCAAGAAAATATTCAGTTGATTTGGATGTTAATAATGAAATTGTTACTTGTATGGGATCAAAAGAGGGTATTGCGCATCTCTCACTTGCAACTCTTTCAGATAATGATGATGTCTTAGTGCAATCACCCACATACCCAATTCATTCTTATGGGGTGGTAATTGCTGGTGCAAACCTTCGTTCAATACCTTTGTGTGAAAATCTTGACAGCTTTTTGGTTGATATTGAATCAGCTATTCAAAACGGTATAAAAAAACCTAAAATGATAATTATCAATTTTCCTTCTAACCCAACAACACAGTCAGCCGGCCTGGACTTTTTTAAGAAAATTGTTGAAATTGGAAAAAAGTATGATATCTGGATTGTGCACGACTTGGCATATGCTGACATTGTTTTCGATGGCTATAAGGCGCCATCTATTCTTGAAGTTGATGGAGCTAAAGACATTGCAGTTGAATTTTTTACATTATCTAAATCTTACAACATGCCTGGATGGAGAGTAGGGTTTTGTTGCGGCAATAAAAAATTAGTTCAAGCGCTAACTAAAATAAAATCCTATATGGATTATGGCACTTTTACTCCTATCCAAGTTGCTGCTATCAAGGCTCTCAATGACTGTGATCAAGATGTTATTGATATATGCTCCATGTACAAATCAAGAAGAGATGAGCTTTGCAATGGATTAAACAGAATAGGCTGGGATGTTCAAAAGCCACTTGCTACAATGTTTGTTTGGGCAAAGATTCCTGATAAATATCTTCATCTAGGCTCATTAGAATTTAGTAAGTTACTAATAGAAAATGCTAACGTTGCTGTGTCTCCAGGGGCTGGATTTGGAATAAATGGAGATGAGTATGTTCGATTTTCATTAATTGAGAATGAGCATAGAATTAAACAAGCAATTAGAGGGATTAAAAACTTTTTTTCAATGGAAATAAAATGAAATCATTAAATATAGGTATATGCGGATGGGGTAATGTTGCTACTGGAATGTTCAAGGCTCTTAATGATAATGCAGATGCAATCAAGTCAAATTCTGGATGTTCTTTTGAAGTAAAAGTCATTGGTGCAAGAAGAGACAATCCTAAATGCAATCCTGGAGATACAAAAATATTGAGAGACATATTTGAGGTTGTTGATTGTGATGTAGATGTAATTGTTGAGCTTATTGGTGGTGTTGATGTTGCCCGAGAGCTAATATTGAAGGCTATAAGCAACAAAAAACATGTAATCACTGCTAATAAGGCTGTCATATTTCATCATGGAGATGAAATATTCAACGCTGCAAATAAAAATGGGGTTAAAGTTCTTTTTGAAGCAGCTGTCTGCGCAGGTACTCCAATAATAAAACTTCTTAGTGAAGAATTAGCTGCAAACAATATTTCAAAAATATCAGGGATGTTGAATGGAACTTCTAATTTTATTCTCTCCAATATGGAAGAAGGAAGTGAATTTAAACCCACGTTAGAATTAGCTCAAAAAGAGGGTTATGCAGAGCCAGATCCTGCATTTGATATTGAAGGTATGGATGCTGCCCATAAAATTGGAATTTTATCTTCAATAGCTTTTGGCACACCCCTTCCGCCTGAAGATTTTTATATCGAAGGTATAACAAGCATTGAAAAAAGTGATTTTACATATGCAAGTGATATGGGTTATACGATTAAACATTTGGCGGTGGCTAAACTTGAAAATGAGTCTTTAGAGCTTAGGGCGCACCCGGCGCTTATTAGAAAGTCCTCCCATTTAGCTAACTTAACGGGTGTTAGAAATGGAATGGAAATCGATACAGATTTAATTGGCAAAATTCATATTGCTGGTTCTGGAGCAGGCCAAGAATCAACTGCTTCTGGTCTCATATCTGACTTAGTGCATTTATCTAACTGCCCTGATGTCTCATCTGATGAGAGTCAAAAAGTTAAAACAACATATAAATTAAATAATTTTAATGATTTAGTTTTTCAATATTATTTTTATCTTGAAGCAGAAGATAAGCCTGGTGTAATGGCTTCAATAACATCAATGTTGGCATCAAAAAAAGTTGGAATTGAGTCAATAGTTCAAAAAGAAGATCATGGCAAAAATTCTGTACCAATTATTTTAATTACAGACCCATTCAAGGAACATGATCATGCTGAATTACAAAAAGAGTTACTAGAGTTAGACTCAGTCAAAGCAGTAAGATCAATAAGAATAGAAGCTGAATAGTAATGTTATTCCACAGCACCAGAGGCGGAGATAATAACAGGACTTTTGAAGAAGTTTTGATGCAAGGTCTTGCAAATGATGGTGGATTATTTATGCCAAATGAATGGCCTCAAGTAGACTTAGATCATTTGAGAACTTTAAAAACATTTAGCGATATTGCAAATTATATAGTTCCAAAATTCACCAAATCATCCTTCTCAGATGAAGAGGTAACTGAGCTCCTAAACTCTACATGGCATAACTTCTCTGAAGAAAATTTAGTAAAAATACAAAATTTAGATGAATCAAATGCAATTTTAGAGCTTTTTCATGGCCCAACCGCTGCGTTTAAAGATTTTGGCCTTCAACTTGCAGCCGCATTTTTTAATATGTCATTAAATAGACAGAATAAAACAGCTATCGTATTTGGCGCCACCTCAGGGGATACCGGTTCTGCCGCAATAGATGCATGTAAAAGGTTTGATTCTATTAAAAGCTTCATCTTATTACCCGAAGGCAATATGTCAGACGTTCAAAGAAGGCAGATGACAACGGTAGACAGCCCTAATGTATATACTTTATTAATTGATGGAACCTTTGATGATTGTCAGACGATCGTCAAAAAAGCCTTTAGTGAAAGGCCATTTCTTAAAAATGATCAATTTCTTCTTGCAGTAAATTCAATTAATTGGGTTAGGATAATTGGCCAGATTTGTTACTATTTTTACGCATCGTTAAAAATTTCAGAATTTAAAGAACCGCTAAACTTTTCAGTACCAACTGGAAACTTTGGTAATGTTTTTGCTTGTTACTCTGCTCATAAAATGGGGATGCCATTAAATAAGATCTTAGTTGCTGTCAATGATAATAATATTCTACATAGATTTTTTTCTAATAATGATTACTCGAAGCAAAAAGTCTCGGAGACTGTGTCTCCAAGTATGGATATTAGTATTGCTAGTAATTTTGAGAGACTGGTTTATGATTTTTACACTAATAGGAATGCTAAATCATGTATGAAATTTTATTCAGATTTCCCAGAGATTCCTATAAAAATAGAAGATAGTATGTGGAATAAATCAAAAGACTTATTTTTAAGTTATTGTGTTGATGATTTTTCTACTGTTAACGCTATGAAAGACTCATATACTGATTTCAATTACTTAATGGATCCTCATACAGCTGTTGCCTCTAAGGCGGTTGAGCAGCTTAAGGATAAGCTTGAAGGAAAAACTGTAATACTCTCAACAGCACATCCTGCAAAATTTCCTGATGTTATTCATAATGCAGGTCTTAAAATAAAAGATACTCCGGATTCTCTATCTGTTATTTTTGATAAAAAAGAAAAAATATATAATTTTCCAGCATCTAAAGATGCAATTTTTGAATTTATAAACTCGCATAATAAATAGAAATGGATTCCATAGAATTAAAATCAAGTCTTAGTAATTTAAAAAATCGGTTAAATGAAATAAGGGAAGGTATTTTTGATGTTTCATCTAAAGAGCAAAGACTTGAACAGATCGAGGCTGATCTTTCAAAAGAAGAGGTGTGGTCTGATCTTGAGCTATCGCAAAAAATTAGCAAAGAAAAAACAGCAATAGAGAAATCACTTGTAAATTTTAAATCCGTAGAAGAGAGAGTATCTGATGGCTTGGTATTTCTTGAAATTGCAGAAAGTGAATCTGATATGAAATCAATAGAAGAAATAGCTAAGGATTTTTTAGTGCTCGAAGAGGCTGTTTCCAGTTTAGAGTTCAGTAGAATGTTTACTAATAAAATGGATCCAGCATCAGCATATGTAGAAATACAGTCTGGCTCTGGAGGGACTGAAGCTCAAGATTGGGCGGAGATGTTATTAAGAATGTATTCCAAATGGGCAGAAAATAGAGGTTTTGATATTGATATAACAGAAATATCACACGGAGAAATTGCAGGTATAAAGTCAGCTACTCTTCATGTCAGCGGCGATCACTCATATGGCTGGCTTAGAACTGAAACAGGCATTCATAGGCTGGTAAGAAAATCACCATTTGATTCTGGTAGCAGGCGTCACACCTCTTTTGCATCTGTTTTTATATCACCCGAAGTTGATGATTCTATTGAAATTAATATTAACAATGCAGATATTAGAATTGATACCTATAGGGCGTCTGGAGCTGGCGGACAACATGTTAATAAAACAGATTCGGCAGTTAGGCTTACTCACATACCAACTGGCGTTGTAACCCAGTGTCAAAGTGGAAGATCGCAACATAAAAATAAAGAAAGTGCACTTAAACAATTAAAATCAAAGCTATACGAGTTAGAATTACAAAAACAGAATGAAGAGAGACAAACACTTGAGGAAAGTAAGTCAGATATAGGATGGGGAAGCCAGATTCGATCTTATGTTCTCGACCAATCACGAATAAAAGATTTAAGAACGGGTTATGAAACGGGAAATACATCAGCAGTTCTCAATGGCGATCTTGATGAGTTTATGAAAACAAGTTTAAAAGCAGGAGTTTAAATGTCAGAAGAAAATATAGGTGGCGAAGAGGGAATCATTGAGGAAAGAAGAAAAAAGCTTGAAGTCCTTAGAAATAATAAAAAAGCATATGTAAATAATTTTTTAAAAGAAAACTATGCTTCAGATATTCACTCTCAAAATAGCACTTTTACTAAAGAAGAGTTGGTAGAAAAAAACATAGAAAATATTTCAGTTGCTGGCAGAGTAGTTCTTATGCGTGTTATGGGCAATGCAAGTTTTGCAACAATAAGAGACTCTAGTGGAGATATCCAAATATATGTAAGTAAGAATACAGTTCCCTTAGAACTTTATGAAGATTTCAAAACCTGGGATCTTGGCGATATTATCGGTGTGAAGGGTAAATTATTTAAAACCCGAACTGATGAACTTACGATCGAGGCTAGTGATGTTATTTTAATTACAAAGTCTATTAGACCTATGCCTGACAAATTTAAAGGCCTTTCAGATATCGAGACCAGATACAGGCAAAGATACTTAGATTTAATGAGTAATGAGGATTCTAAAGAAGTTTTTATTAATAGAACCAAGATTATTGAATCTGTAAGAAATTCTTTAAAAAATAGAGATTTTATTGAGGTAGAAACTCCTATGATGCATCCAATCCCTGGAGGGGCTGTTGCAAGGCCCTTTGTAACTAAACACAATGCATTAGATAGAGAGTTATTTTTAAGAATAGCTCCAGAGTTATATTTAAAAAGGTTGCTTGTTGGTGGTTTTGAGCGCGTTTTTGAGATAAATAGAAGCTTTAGAAACGAAGGTCTTTCTACAAGACATAACCCAGAATTTACAATGCTGGAATACTATGAGGCTTTTACAACACTGGAAAAAACAATAGAGTTTACTGAAAATATGATTAAATCAGCTTCAGATGAAATCAATGATGGGCATAAAGTGATGTGGGGTAATGATGAAATTGATTTGTCTAATTTTAGAAAATGTAACCTTACAGATCTTGTCCTTGAAGAAAATAAAAACATTAGCAAAGAAGATATAAATAAGCTTGGAGGTAAAGAGCTTTTAGAGCTATTTGAGTCAACAGTAGAAGATAAGCTTATCCAACCAACCTTTGTCATAGGTTACCCTGTTGAGGTTTCTCCACTATCAAGAAGAAATAATGAAAATCCAAACATAGCAGATAGATTTGAACTATTTATTGGTGGAAAAGAGATTGCCAATGGTTTTTGCGAGCTAAATGACCCTGATGATCAGGCTGAGAGGTTTAAAGAGCAAGTAAAAGCAAAAGATACAGGTGATAAAGAGGCGATGTCTTATGATGAAGATTACATTATTGCATTAGAGCATGGAATGCCGCCTGCAGTTGGAGTAGGAATAGGCATAGACCGTCTTGTTATGATGATTACCAATCAAACATCAATAAGGGATGTTCTTTTATTTCCTCAGCTTAAGTCTTAATATTAATTTCCAGATGGTATATCTTTAAATGGCAAGCCTTTATCTGCTCTTGGATCTTGAGGAAGTCCTAAGACCCGCTCAGAGATAATATTCTTAAGAATTTCATCTGTACCTCCGGCTATTCTTAAACCAGGAGCTCCAAGCCAAGCATTTTGAAAACTTTGTATTTCATTATTTTCTGGCTTTAGCATTCCTGCCATATCTAAAGAGTCAATTCCAAAATTACCAATATCTTGAAGCTTATTAGCACTTACTATTTTGGTTATAGACGCTTCAGGGCCAGGTGTTTCACCTTTGGAAAGGGCAGACATTGTTCTTAATTTAGTATTTTTAAGACCATTAGCTTCACAATACCAGTCAGCTATAGATTCTCTAGTAGCCCTATTATTAATTAGATATTCTCCAGAATCATCTTGTTTTTTAGCCCAATTAAATGCTTCTTTTACATCAGCACCATTAGCATCTCCAACTGCTAGTCTTTCATTCATTAGAGTTGTAATTGC